>Ga0214923_10000888_pt1 | contig 43996 bp, 41 predicted proteins | sample LL1510_MetaG_FD_177993 | JGI IMG/M metagenome (GOLD analysis project Ga0214923, IMG submission 177993) | Freshwater microbial communities from Lake Lanier, Atlanta, Georgia, United States - LL-1510 | ecosystem: Environmental > Aquatic > Freshwater > Lake | place: USA: Georgia | collected... | reverse complement strand
GTCCGGAATTCTCTGGGCTGTCACCGGGTCGGCACTCTCGTTACTCTTCGGTGTTATGTCACCGGTGCTCTTGGTGGCCTCCTATGTTGAGGGAAGGCTGAACACGCGCCGTCGACGCGCCCGGGAAAGCGAGCGAGAGCGACAAAGCCACGTCCGAGATACCGCGCGGCTCGAGAGCGAATTGCGAGCTCGCACTGCCGAAGCTCATCGTGCGCATCCACCTGCCTCGCAGCTGATTTCCCTCGTCCCCGTCGCACGCCTACCGATCGACCACCATGACCCGGGACGTCGCGCCGGGGTGCAGGCGGGTGCAGAGTATCTGGGCGGGGATCTCACGTCAGACGACCCGATCGCCACGATCGAGCCGCGAATCCGCATCGGGACAGACGATGCCGGGTTGCCCGTTTTGATTGGTCTGCGTGACGGCCTCCACATCGTCGGTGACGTGCGCGCGCGACGGTCCCTGGTCCGAGCCATCACGGCGCACGTATGGTGGTTCACCGGCGACTGTGAATCGATGATTCCTTCACTACTTGCGCACGGTGACGAGGCGGGTGCAGAAGCACGTTGGCGGGTGAACGTGCAGTCGGACGACTCAGCGAGTCTGCTCGATCGAGATTGTCCGGCGGTCCCGGCGCGCACGATACGCCCCGAGTTGCTCTCGCCAGAGGGTCTGAGTCAGCTTCGTGCGGTACTCATCGAGCGCGGACGAGCACGCCACGCGCGCAACTCGACCACCGCATCCGTCGGATTAGATGTTGCCGATCAGGCGAAGGCGCTCGACCCGAGCGTCGTGGCATTCGACGTGGAGGTCGGCCTGACACGCTCGGGTAAGCCGTTCCATCTCAATCTGCTTGAGTCTGGCGCGCACATGGTTGTTTCCGGCACGACGGGCAGCGGTAAAACAACATTCCTCGTCAATTGGTTGTCTCGGCTGGCTGAGCAGTGCGACGCCTCGACGCTCGAGCTCGCGATAATCGACTTTAAGGGCGGCATCGACTTCTCTGATCTCGAGTCGTGGCCTCACTGTGTGGGGTTCGCGACTGATCTTGACGAGGGGGCGATTGATCGCGCACTCGTTGGGCTCGAGGTGGAGATGTCGCGGCGCGAGCAGGTGCTGCGGTCCGGTCGGTCCCGTGCGGACCTTTCGCACCTCGTCGTGATTCTTGATGAATTTCGCGCCACATCGGTGGCGCATCCGCGCGCCGTGTCAGTGGTCGTGGACATTGCCGCACGAGGTCGGGCCCTCGGAGTGCATCTGGTTCTGAGTACGCAACGCGCGTCCTCGAGTATCTCGGAGGACATCCTGGCAAACGTTGCGCTCCGCGTCGCCTTTCGAACGCTCACTCCGCGGGAAAGCGTCTTTCTCATCGGGGATGCCAGCGCGCACCGTGCACTGCGTCAGCCCGGTCACGCGGTTGTCTCTCACATGGGAGCGTCCCCGACCATTGTGCACATGTCCCCACCTCGCACGCGCGGTGAGTCGCCGGCCACCGTGTTGGCATCACCCGGAAGGCCAGACGTCTCCGTCCGACGCGTGTGGACTCCGCCACTGCCCGCAAAAATTTCGCGTGACGTTGCGCAACTCTTTCCCCGGCTTGCCCCGCCGGGTAATCCCAACGGTTCTCCGGGAGACGAAACCCCACGTGATGTCGAACTGTGCGTCGGCGTCGTGGATGCGCTCACTCGTCAGCGCTGGGAGTCCGCATGGTACCGACCTCACGAGGAGGGGCAGCTCCTCATCACGGGACCGGCACGCTCGGGTCGAACGTCGACCCTGCGTTCTCTGGCGCTCGCGATGAGAGAATCAGAGCCGGCGTCGCGGTGGGAAGCGCATCTCATCGATGACGTCATGGCCATGTGGGATTGGCTCGACACGCGGTGCCGAGACCGAGGATTGCCCCGCTCCGAGTCGACGTCGACCCACCGAGACATGGTGTTTCTCGACGGACTCGAACGCATGATGTCGCTGCTGGAGCCGGATGTTCGTGACGTGTTGAGCGAGCGCCTGATGGCAAAGATGCGCGATGCCGGTGGTGACCGGATTGTCGTGGCGTGTGATGCGGATGGACCGTGGGCGACACGCTTGTCTTCCGTGTGCGCGCAGCGACTCCGGTTGGTGAGTTCAGAACTGCCCGGTCGCGCGCACTGGAAGGGCGACGTCGTTCACGTGCCGTTTCATGAGGAGAATGCTCACGACTGGTCACGCGTGCAATTCGACGAATCGGGGACCGCGCGCATCCGGCAACCGATCGAGACCCGTGTTGTCGAAATTTCGGCTCGCGGCAGTATTGCCGAGACATTGGATAATCGTGCCGGCACCTTCGTGGCGCGTGCGAGCGCGGCCGAATGGGGAGAGCGCCTGCACGAGTTTCTGACCCTGACCCGCAACGCGGCGATTCTCGTCAACGGGCGCATCTCACCTGCAGATGCGCGCCTGCTCCTGCGGCCCCACACACCGGTCCCGCCCGTATCCGACGGTGAGCGCATCCTGCTGCTTCCCGACGGCGGTTATCACCGACTTCGAGGGGGAATCACGTCGGGCCGATACCCAACTTAAACGAACGCCGAATCGAGTTGCGAGTAGGTCAGCCCATGAGCAGCCGCGACGGGTTCGTTGACGAGCTGCCCATCGTGGGTGTTGAGCCCGAGCTTCAGAGATGAGTCGGCAAGCAGGGCATCCTTCCACCCGCGGTTGGCGATGAGTCGCGCATAGGGCAGCGTCGCGTTTGTCAGCGCATATGTCGACGTGTGAGGAACGGCGCCGGGCATGTTGGCAACACAATAAAAGAGGGATTCATGAACGGTGAACGTGGGGTCGGCGTGCGTTGTCGCATGGGTATCGGCGAAACATCCGCCTTGATCAACGGCAATGTCAACCAGCACACTCCCGGGTTTCATGCGACTCACGAGTTCGTTACTCACCAATTTCGGCGCTTTCGCACCGGGAATCAGCACAGAGCCCACGACGAGATCGGCGTCAATCAGGGCCCGGTCAATCTCGAAGGCATTCGAGGCAATCGTCTTGATTCGACCGTTGTACAGCGCGTCGAGTTCGCGCAAGCGGAAGAGGTTCGTGTCGAGAACCGTGACATCCGCGCCCATGCCGGACGCCACAGCAACGGCCGCTGTTCCGGCGACACCACCGCCGAGAACAACAACTTTGGCCGGATGTGTGCCCGGGACTCCGGGAACGAGTAGCCCCGGACCACCGTTGGGCTTGAGCATTGCGCTGGCTCCCACGATCGGCGCCAAACGCCCTGCCACCTCGCTCATCGGTGCGAGCAACGGGAGCGCGCGATTGGGTAGTTGCACGGTCTCGTAGGCGATGCCCGTGACGTGCGCATCAAGCAACGCGTGTGTGAGCTCGGGTTCGGCGGCCAAATGAAGAAAGGTAAACAGCACGAGACCGGGGCGAAAGTGGGCATATTCCGATGCGATGGGCTCCTTCACCTTGAGCACCATGTCCGCGTTCGACCAGGCAGCCGCGGCATCCGCGACGATACGCGCACCGGCGGAGGAGTAGGCCTCATCCGAAATGGATGATCCCACTCCGGCACCCGACTGGACGAGAACCTCGTGCCCGTGTGATACGAGGTCGTGCACGCCAGCGGGCGTGATGGCAACCCGGAATTCGTTGTTCTTGATTTCGGTGGGCACGGCGATTTTCATGGGTTTCTCCATCGCAAAACAGGGCCCGCAGTGGCGGGTTCAGTTCACTATAACCACGCCGTGCGACGAATTCCATATCAAAAAAGCAAAAAAACAAAGGATTCCGCATTATGAGGGTCGGTCCAGCGAGCAAATCCCTATATCTCGACGACATCCCACGGGCCTCGGTATCCCGCCGAGGCATTCAGACGGTCGTGCGTAACTCACCCACGGGAATGCCGCCACCGAGCACGGTGGTGTGAAACAGTTCCCGCACGCGCACGGCATCGTCGGCATCCACGACCCCCGCATTTTCCAGGAGACGCACAGCGACGAGTCCGGCGGCCCGCAGGTTGCCGTCGAGTACCTTGAGTGCAACCGTGGTTCCCTCGTGCGCGCTCACGACCATCACGCCCTCGGCGCCACGCTTAGCAAATACACCCAGCTGCGACACGATGGCCGTGTCATGCTCGCCCGCACCACCCGTCACGAAGGGATGCGCGATCACGGCATCGCGCAACACGGCGGCGGCGCGGTCGCGTTCGTCCGTCGCGTCCGCCTGCGCCCGTCCGACTCGGCGTATCCCGCGTGCGAGTGCCACGAGGCTCATCGCATAGACCGGCGCGCCACAACCGTCGATTCCCGCAGCGCTGATGGGTTCGCCAATGAAGCCTTCGACTGTCTCGAGAATTACCCGTTGCAATGGATGCCCAGGGTCAAGGTACCCCTCGAGTGGCCACCCGTTCACCGCGCAGGTGACGAGCATCGCCGCGTGCTTCCCGGAGCAATTCATGTACCGCCGTTGAGCTTGGCCGAATCCTCGAGTGATTTCGGTCACCATGTCTCGATCACTTGGCATGTCGACGGGGCACGCCAGCTGATCTTCCGTGAGGCCGTGCTCGTCGAGTAATGCGGTGACGAGTCGAACGTGTTCGGCAGATCCTGTGTGGCTCGCCGTGGAGAGCGCGGCAAACTCCCCGGAGAGGGGTGCACCCGACGTGAGCATCGCCACGGCTTGAAACGGTTTCATTGCCGACCGCGGAAACACGGGAGCGAGGGGATTGCCGAGTGACGTCGTGATGTCGCCACTCACGCCGTCGAGAACGACGGCACTACCGGCGTGACGCGATTCAATAAAGCCACTCCGGGTCAGAACGGCGAGTTCGTGCGAATCGGCAACGGAGCACGTTTCGCTCGCCGGCGACGTCACAGCGATGCGAGTCCTTCATCCAACACCGACAGGGCGTCGTCGATGAGGTCGTCGGACATGGTTACCGCGGGAAGGAATCGCAACACGTTGTACGACGATCCCGCCGACAACAGGAGCAGCCCGTGCGCGGCACCAAACGCAATCAATGCCGTGACGGCGGACGGATTCGGCTTCTTGGTCCCCGGTTCCACGAGCTCGATGGCCAACATGGCTCCTTTGCCGCGAACTTCGCCAATAACGGGATACTTCTCAGCCAGTTTTTTCAGTCCGCCACCGAGTCGTGCTTCCACGCGCTGAGCGTGAGCCGTGAGGTCATGCGTGGCGACTTCGTCAAATACGGCGATGGATGCGGCACACGAGACGGGGTTACCGCCGAACGTTCCCCCCAAACCGCCGGGGAGAACATCGTCCATGATGTCTGCTCGACCAACAACTCCGGCGAGTGGCATTCCTCCGGCGATTCCCTTGGCCACGGTCATCAGGTCGGGCACGAGACCGAAGTGCTCACTGGCGAAGTATGTGCCCGTGCGCGCCATGCCTGACTGGACTTCGTCCGCAATGAAGACCACGTTGTTCGCGGTGCACCATTCCTGCAGGTGGGTGAGATACCCATCAGCGGGCACGATGAATCCACCTTCGCCCTGAATGGGTTCGGCAATAATGCAGGCAAGGTCTTGGGCTCCGACCAACTTTTCGAAGTACCAAATAGTACGTTCGGCGGCCTCGGCTCCCGACAGACCATCGTGGAAGGGATACGATCCCGGTGCCCGGAAAACACCGCCGGCGGTCGGACCCATGCCCGTGGCGTACGGCGCGTTCTTGAAGTTCATAGTCATCGTCAGGTTGGTGCGACCGTGGTACGCGTGGTCGAGCACGCCGATACCCGATTTTCCTGTGTGTTTGCGGGCAATCTTGACCGCATTCTCCACGGCTTCGGCACCCGAATTGACCAGCATCACGCGCTTTGCGTGCTTTCCGGGAGTGTGCTCGACGAGAAGCTCGGCGACTCGGACATACTCTTCATATGGCGTGACAGTGAAGCACGTGTGCGTGAACGAGTGGACTTGGTCGCTCACGGCTGCCGCAACGGCACTGTTCGTGTGCCCAATCGTCGTCACCCCGATGCCGGTCGCAAAGTCAATGAAGTGATTTCCGTCGATGTCGACCACGATGGAGCCGAACGCCGAATCGATGTAGACCGGCAGAGCAGCGCCAACTCCGGGAGGAACGACCTGCTTTCGTCGCTCGTGCATGGCCTGCGACTTCGGACCGGGAATCGCGGTGACAACCTTGCGTTCCTGAACGATTGACGGAGAGCTGAGCGAAATTGTCGACATGTGCTCAGTCTATGACGCAGTGCGGTGAGGGCAATAAGTCGGTGGGAGGATTGAAACATGCGCCGCGTCATCATTTTGGGAAGTTCCGGGTCTATTGGAACACAGGCTCTCGATGTCATCGCCGCCAACCCGGAACGCTTTGAGGTGGTGGGTCTTGCTGTCGGATCGAACCGCGACGCGCTGGACGCTCAAGCGACGCGCTTCGGAGTGGTGAATACGGCGGTCGGCCATCGAGATGCGGAAGCCCTCGTCAGATCCGTCGACGCCGACGTGGTGCTCAATGGAATAACGGGATCCGTCGGGCTCGGTCCCACCTTGGCAACTCTCGAAACGGGAAAAACACTCGCCCTCGCGAATAAGGAGAGCCTCATCGTCGGCGGTGCGCTGGTGACCCGTCTTGCCAAGCCCGGCCAAATTGTCCCCGTCGACTCGGAACATTCTGCTCTCGCGCAATGTTTGGTGAGCGGCACGCATGCGGAGGTGCGGCGTCTCGTGCTCACCGCCTCGGGAGGACCGTTTCGAGGCCGATCACGCGCGCAATTGCACGACGTGACACCGAGTGAGGCACTCGCTCATCCGACGTGGGACATGGGCCTTGTCGTGACGACGAACTCGTCCACGTTGGTCAACAAGGGACTCGAGGTTATCGAGGCCCACCTCCTCTTCGATATCCCGTTTGATCGCATCGATGTGACCGTGCATCCGCAATCCATCATTCACTCCATGGTGGAATTCGTCGACGGTTCCACCATCGCCCAGGCGTCCCCTCCCGACATGCGACTGCCGATATCACTCGGCTTGGACTGGCCGAACCGGGTGGCTCATGTTGGGGTTCCACTCGACTGGACAACGTCCCACACGTGGACATTCGAGCCGCTCGACGACGATGCGTTCCCGGCGGTGCGACTCGCCAAACAGGTTGGCACCGCGGGGGTGACCTATCCGGCTGTTTTCAACGCGGCAAACGAGGAGGCCGTGACGGCATTTCACGCGGGTGTCATTGGGTATCTCGAGATTTTGGAAACCGTATCTGCCGTGGTCGAAACTCACGTGCCGTCATCTGGGGAAATGTCTCGCGAATCCGTCTTCGAAGCGGAAGAATGGGCACGAACGGCAGCTCGAAGAAGAATGGGGGATTCGCGGGGATGACGACGAATAAGAACGTCTTTCGCATTGCCACCTTCGGTATGGCACTTGTGCTTGCGTGCTCACTGACCGCCTGTGCGTCTCCCGAAGGCCCGGTCTCGTCGCCGACCATGAAGCCCGGCAGCGCGAGCGCGTCACAAACCTCGACCCCGACACCCACCCCGACGCGCCTCGCATCCGCCATCGTCGTTGGCATGACGAGCATGACCGTGCTGGATGCCGGTGGTGCGGTGCTTCAAGAGTTCAGTTTCGGCACATCGGGAGCGGATGTCGCGTACAAGCTCGACCGAATCTTTGCGATGACACCCACGGAGAGCGATTCACCTGGTGGATTGGAAGCGTGGCCGAGTCACAATTACAACTGGAATGGGTTTGAACTTCGTGACGAACAACGTGACGAGACGAAGCAGCATCCCTATTGGGACTACGTGCTTTCGATTTCCACCGCGTCGGTGAATGGCGTGGAAATTCGCACGACAGCGGGCACCCGCGTTGGTGACCCTGCCGCCAACGTGGTTTTTGATCCCACGAGTCCGTGGCCGCCCTACACGGCCGACGGACTCACGTGTGGTGTGGAGGCCCTGCATTCCGAGGACGGCAATGTGAGCAATGCCGTCACGCTCTATTTGTGCATCGACGACGCGACGGCGACGGTGTCGAAATTTACGGTCCCCATCTACCTTCAGCTCTAGCGGGAACCTTTCCCGGCGTGTGGCGCAAATTGTCAGAAATCCCCCCTAGCGTGGTCGCGTGACAACTTTCTGGCTCTACGCGCTCGGCGTCGTTGCGTTTCTCATCGGCTTGGCTGTCTCGGTTGGCTTGCACGAATTCGGGCACCTGATTCCGGCCAAGCTCTTCGGCGTACGCGTGCGGCAGTACATGATTGGCTTCGGCCCGACAATTTTTTCGCGCAAAATCGGTGGCACCGAGTACGGACTGAAAGCGGTTCCGCTCGGGGGCTTCGTTTCGATGTCGGGCATGTTCCCGCCGGGCAAAACACTGCGCACCCCACGTACGTCGGTGGGCCGTTTTTTTCAGAAGTTGATCACCGACGCGCGTGAGGCCAGCGACGAAAGCATGCGCGGCACGGACGCGTCGCATGCGTTCTACCACCTGCCCGTGTACAAACGCATCATCATCATGGTCGGTGGGCCGGTCATGAACCTGGTGCTCGCATTCATTCTGCTCTCCATCGTCGTGAGCGGATTCGGCGTGGCCGGGGCAACAACAACCGTGGCGAGCGTCGCGCAGTGCATCCTGCCCGCAACGTCGACGGAATCGGAATGTCCGGCGGATGCTCCGCTCTCGCCGGCCGCGCAAGCCGGCCTTCGCCCGGGCGACATCGTCGTCTCCATCAACGGAACGAAAATTGACTCGTGGTCGCAGGCGACCTCCATCACACGAGCTTCCGCTGGCATCCCCCTCGACTACGTGGTGCTCCGGGACGGGGCCGAGAAAGTCGTGCGTATTACTCCGGTGGTCACAACGCGCTTCGATGTCAACCCCGATGGCACGCCCGTGCTCGAAGCCGATGGATCCCAGAAAATCGTGGACGTGGGGATTGCCGGAATCTCACCCGCAACGGGCCTGGTTCGCGAACCCATCACTGCGGTGTTTCCGATGATGGGGACGGCAATCGTTCAGACGGGGCAACTCATCGTGAATCTGCCGCAGAAACTTGTCGGTGTGAGCGAGGCAGCCTTTGGCACGGCGCCGCGCGACATCAACGGACCCTTGAGCGTGGTGGGTGTGGGACGTGTCGCGGGCGAGATTGCAGCCACGGACGTGGCGGGTCCGCAGGAGAAGTTTGTCGCTTTGCTCAGCGTTCTTGCGTCGCTGAACATCGCGCTGTTTGCCTTCAATCTCATTCCACTTTTACCGCTGGATGGCGGTCACATCGCCGGTGCGGTATGGGAGTCACTCCGGCGCATGTGGGCGAAAATGACGCATCGCGCTGATCCCGGACCGGTCGACGTATCCCGGCTCATGCCCCTGACGTTCATTGTGGTCGTGATGATGCTCGCCATGAGCGCACTCTTGATCTACGCCGACCTGGTCAAACCGATCACGCTCCTCGGCTGAGCGGATTAGGCTGGCGTACGTGCCCGCAGTGAATATCGGAATGCCCAAAGTCCCCGAAGTCCTTGCCCCGCGTCGTAAAACACGACAGATCAAGGTCGGAAAAGTTGGCGTCGGGAGTGATTTTCCGGTCAGCGTTCAATCGATGACCACAACACCGACCACGGACATTAACGCGACACTGCAACAAATTGCGGAATTGACGGCAAGCGGGTGTGACATCGTCCGGGTCGCAGTTCCGAGCCGCGATGACGCCGAGGTTTTGCACATCATCGCAAAGAAGAGCCAGATTCCGGTGATCGCGGACATTCACTTTCAACCCAATTATGTGTTTGCCGCCATCGATGCTGGTTGCGCTGCGGTTCGCGTAAACCCCGGCAACATTCGAAAGTTTGACGATCAGGTCGCCGAAATTGCACGACGTGCCAAAGAGGCCGGAGTGAGTATTCGAATTGGTGTGAATGCCGGATCGCTCGATCCTCGACTCCTCGAGAAATATGGCAAGGCAACACCGGAGGCACTCGTCGAAAGTGCCGTCTGGGAGGCCAGCCTCTTCGAAGAACACGATTTTCATGACTTCAAAATTTCGGTGAAACACAACGACCCGGTCGTCATGGTGAAGGCGTACCGCCTGTTGGCCGAACGAGGCGACTGGCCCTTGCATCTGGGTGTCACCGAGGCCGGACCGGCATTTCAAGGCACCATCAAGTCGGCTACGGCGTTCGGTGTGCTTCTCTCGGAAGGTATTGGCGACACGATTCGGGTCTCACTGTCGGCGCCGCCCGCCGAGGAGGTCAAGGTGGGATTGCAAATCTTGCAGTCGCTCAATCTGCGCGAGCGCAAACTCGAAATTGTTTCGTGCCCGAGTTGTGGTCGAGCCCAAGTCGACGTGTACACGCTTGCGGAGCAGGTGACGAAGGGGCTCGAAGGGATGAGCGTGCCGTTGCGCGTCGCCGTCATGGGGTGCGTTGTCAACGGTCCCGGTGAGGCCCGCGAGGCCGACCTCGGTGTGGCTTCCGGAAACGGTAAGGGTCAAATCTTTGTCAAGGGCGAGGTGATCAAAACGGTGCCCGAAAGCGACATTGTTGCCACGCTCATTGAGGAAGCCAATCGTCTTGCGGCGAGCATGCCCGCCGGAGAATCCGGCACCGTTGAAGTCATCACTTCGTGACACGTTCTCGCCCGAAATCCTCGGGGCCCGAAGAGTACGATTCGGCCATCCAACGACGAGTCCTCTGGGTCCTGGGGTCTGGCCAAGTGCTCGGTGGTTTGGGCATGGGTGCGGCCATCGCACTCGGCTCGCTCCTTGTGGTTGACGTTGCGAAATCCACCGCATTCGCCGGATTTTCATCCTCGATGTTCACCTTGGGCACCGCATTGGCTGCCATACCGCTTGCGCGGTTGGCGATGCGGTTTGGTCGACGCATCGCACTCACGACCGGAACAACCATCGCCGCGGCGGGTGCCGTGGGTGTCATTGTGTCGGCGGGGGCGCAAAGCCTCGTGGCACTCATTGTCTCCCTCCTACTCGTCGGTACCGGTTCGGCGGCTGGGTTGCAATCTCGATTCGCGGCAACCGATTTGGCGAATCCGGCTCGTCGCGCACGAGACTTGTCTCTCGTGGTGTGGGCGACCGCGATCGGCGTGGTCGTGGGACCCAACCTTGCCGGCCCCGGCGACCTCCTCGGATCGACCATCGGGCTGCCCAACCTGACGGGGGCTTTCGCAATTACGGCCCTCGCGCAACTGGCGTCAGGAATCATCTTCATGATTTTTCTTCGCCCCGATCCGCTCGTTCTGTCTGGGGGAATCGGAACTGCGGCATCCTCGGAACGTCGACGCTTCGGCTACGCATTCCGGGTACTCTCGCGAAACGTTCCCGCGGCGGCCGGCGTTTTCGTCCTGGCGATGTCCCACGCCGTGATGGTCAGCGTCATGGCCATGACCCCCGTGCACCTTGCTCATCTCGGCGTGGAAGTGATCGTGATTGGGTTCACCATCAGTCTGCATACCGCCGGCATGTATCTTTTTTCCCCCGTCTTCGGGTGGCTTGCCGATCGCATTGGTCGGCGCTGGGTCATCCTGATTGGTCAAACGATGTTGCTGGCCAGTCTCATCATTAACGGGATTTCACCCGACTCAGTTCCCGCCTTGACCGTGTCCATGATTTTGCTGGGTCTCGGGTGGTCGGCGAGCACGGTGGCGGCCTCGACGGTCGTTTCAGAGTCGGTCGCGGTTCCCGACCGCACCCCCGTGCAGGGTCTCTCCGACTCCCTGATGAGCTTCGCCGGAGCGGGTGGCGGGTTGGCGGCGGGCGTTGTTCTGGCGCTTGTCGGGTACGGGATGTTGAGCATCCTTGTCATCTTGTTGGTTGTTGCTGCGAGTGCCGCAGCCATGCTGACCGCGCGACGTTCCGTCACCGCCTAAAATCAAGGTCGTGCCCACTCGACTTTCACACCTTTTTCTTCGCACGTTGCGTGATGATCCTGCCGACGCGGAAATTGCTAGCCACAAGCTACTTGTGCGCGCCGGTTACATTCGGCGTCAGGGACCGGGGCTCTTTGCGTGGTTGCCACTGGGGTTACGCGTCAAAGCCAACGTCGAGCGGGTGGTGCGTGAAGAGATGGCGGCGGCCGGTGCGCAGGAGGTGCACTTTCCTGCGCTCCTTCCTAAGGAGCCCTATGAGGTAACGGGTCGCTGGGAAGAGTACGGCGACGGAATCTTCCGGCTACAAGATCGCAAAGATGCCGACTACCTTCTTGCCCCCACGCATGAAGAGGTATTCACGCTCATGGTGAAGGACCTCTACTCGTCGTACAAAGACTTGCCACTCACGATTTACCAGATTCAAGACAAGTACCGAGACGAAGCGCGTCCTCGCGCCGGACTGCTTCGCGGTCGCGAATTCACCATGAAAGATGCGTACTCATTTGACGCAACGGATGAGGGCCTCATCGCGAGCTATCAGGCTCAGCGTGACGCGTATGAGCGCATCTTCGCGCGACTCGGGCTTGACTATGTCATTGTCCAGGCCGATGCGGGCGCCATGGGAGGGTCCCGGTCCGAAGAATTCCTTCACCCCAGCCCCGTGGGAGAAGACAGTTTCGTTCGATCAGCGGGTGGATACGCGGCCAACATCGAGGCGTTCACGACCATCGCTCCGCCGGCGATTCCGCTCGAGGGTTTGCCCAGCGCCGAGGTATTCGACTCGCCCAACACACCCACCATCGAGTCACTCGTGGCATTCGTCAACGCAGAGCACCCGCGCGCAGATGGGCGCGCGTGGACGGCGGCTGACACGTTGAAGAACGTTGTTCTTGCGCTCACGCATCTCGACGGTTCGCGTGAACTCATCGCCGTGGGTTTGCCGGGAGATCGCGAAGTAGATCTCGCTCGTATTGAGGTCGCGTTTGCTCCGGCCGGTGTTGAGGCAGCGACCGAGGCGGACTTTGCCAAGAATAAGGCACTCGTCAAGGGATACATCGGACCCTGGGCTACCACGGGTCCGGTCCTCGGTGAGACGGGTGCCGCGCGCATCCGCTACTTTGTCGACCCGCGGGTTGTCGAGGGTTCGGCGTGGATTACCGGGGCAAACGTGCACGAGAAACATGCGTTGTTCGTGACCGCCGGGCGTGATTTTGTTGCAGACGGAACCATCGAGTGTGCCGAGGTCAGGGCCGGTGACCCGGCGCCGGACGGATCGGGTCCGGTCGACATTGCGCGAGGGATTGAAATTGGCCACGTGTTCCAACTTGGTCGTAAGTATGCCGAGGCTCTCGGACTCAAGGTGCTCGACGAGAACGGAAAACTCGTCACCGTCACCATGGGCTCGTACGGAATCGGGGTCACGCGCATTGTTGCGGTAATCGCCGAGGCAAATCACGACGACAAGGGCCTCATCTGGCCGAGCGAAGTGGCACCGTTTGACGTGCACGTCGTTGCCACGGGCAAGGATGATGTGGTTTTCGACATTGCCGAACAGCTCGTTGACGGTCTGGAAGCTGCCGGTGCGGACGTGCTGTATGACGACCGACCTAAAGTTTCGCCGGGAGTCAAATTTGGCGATGCAGAGATCATCGGCGTCCCGGTCATTTTGATTGTAGGCAAGGGCGCGGCACACGGCATTGTCGAGCTGTGGGATCGTCGCACGGGGGAGCGAACCGAGGTTGCCATTTCTGACGCGGTCGACCGGATAACAATGAAGGCGTAGGCTGATTCTCTGCGTCTGGCCGATAACGCGGACGCGATTCATATGTGAATAGGGAGGCAATCGTGGACATCAATCTTCGTGATCTCAAGCTCATGGAGTCGGAAAAGGGAATTCCTTTTGACGAACTCGTGTCCATGATTGAACAGGCCATTCTGGCCGCCTATCAAAAACACATTGCGCAAATGTCGGATGGTCCCGCCGTTCCCGTTGCCGGTGCTCGGGTGGAGCTCGATCGCCGAACCGGAATCATCACCATATTTGCAGCCGAGGTCGATGATGAGGGCGCCATTGTCGGTGAATCGATTGTCGACGCGGAGGACTTTGGACGCATCGCCGCGTTCGCCGCAAAGCAGGCGATGACCCAGCGCATGCGCGAAATCGCGGACGAGAAAATCCTCGGCGATTTCAAGGGACGCGAGGGGGACATCCTGGCCGGTGTGGTTCAGCAGGGTTCCAACCCGAACTTCGTCTCGGTGGATCTGGGCACCGTGGAGGCGCAAATGCCCAAAGAGGAATGGGTGGCCGGTGAGGAGTATGCGCACGGTCGTCGCATGCGCGTGTTTGTGACAAAGGTTGAACGGGGTACCCGCGGGCCGCAGGTCACCGTGTCGCGCTCTCATCCCCAACTCGTCCGCCGATTGTTCGCGTTAGAGGTACCGGAGATTTCCGCCGGGCTCGTCGAAATTGTGGCTGTGGCACGTGAGGCAGGTCATCGATCGAAAGTCGCCGTTGCGGCCAAGGATCCGTCAATCAATGCAAAGGGTGCGTGCATCGGAGAGCTCGGTCGTCGCGTACGCGCGGTTCAGGAAGAACTCAATGAAGAGAAGATCGACATCGTCGAATACAGTCCGGATCTCGCTACCTTTGTCGCGAACGCACTTTCACCGGCAAAGGTTACGCAGGCACTCGTCGTTGATGCCGATGTGAAGGCCGTTCGTGCGTTCGTGCCCGATTATCAGCTCTCCTTGGCCATCGGTAAGGATGCCCAGAATGTGCGTCTGGCAGCGAGGCTCACGGGCGCAAAGATTGACATTCAACCCGACTCACGATTGACCGAGCCGGGAGAACCTGCGCGTGACGAAACGTCGGGCGCCTAGCCTCGCGCGGTGAGTGGGGTAGCATGGAACCGGAACGAACCTGCATCGGTTGCCGGATTCGCTCAACAAAGTCCTCACTCGTGAGGTTTGTCGAGAAAAACGGGTCGCTCGTCTGTGACGGACGAAACGTAGAATTCGGTCGAGGCGCATGGATTCACCCCACAGTGCAGTGTCTCGACACGGCGTTGTCACGTAAGGCCTTTGGTCGTGCGTTGCGCGCTCACGTCAGCGTCACTCACGAAGCACGGGCGCAGCTCGTGCAAGAACTGGAGCGCAGCGTTCCGGTTTCCTCACATCAGGCAAAGGCTGAACGGCTAATGGGCAACTAATGAGCGGCTCGAAATGAGTTGTACACGTAACTGATGGCTTCCTGTCTCGACGGGCATGGAGCCCTCTAAGACAGGAGAATTGTGGCTGGGAAACCACGCGTTCACGAGATTGCGCACGAGTATGGAATTGACTCGAAGATTGCTCTCGCGAAACTAAAAGAACTGGGCGAATACGTTCGAGGCGTGTCGTCAACGATTGAACCTCCAGTGGCGCGCAAGCTTCGCGCCGCTCTGGAAGCGGATGGCCTGAAACCAGTCCCCGCAGAGGCGGCACCGGCAGCCAAAGCTGCCCCACCGGCCGCTGCTGCTTCCGGGGAGTCGGATCAGGCCGGTGAGTCGCCTCAGGCGGGTGATGTCCCTGCCTCGAAGACACGAGCGTCGGCCGCGTCAAGTGAGTCAACGGTGGACACGGGCGTCTCTCCCGCCGCCCCGTCCGAACCATCGAGCGCGAGCGTTCCGGCACCTGGTGCGGGAGCAAGTCCAGACGATGCGGCACTGAAGCCGGCCGCGCGCCCCGGCAATAATCCGTTCTCGTCGTCGCAGGGAATGGGCACTCGTCCGTCCGGCGCTCCGCGCCCCGGCAATAACCCGTTCTCTTCTTCTCAGGGCATGGGCACACGCCCGAGTCCGAGCAGCATTCCTCGCCCCATGTCTCCTCGTCCGGGTTCAGCCGGTGCTTCCGGTGGCGCGGGCTCTTTTGGACGCCCCGGTGGACCCCGGCCGGCGGGTGCAGGAGCCCGTCCAGGTGGTCCCGGTGCGCGTCCCGGCTTTGGTGGCGCGGGTGCTGGCGCTGGTGCACGTCCCGGTTTCGGTGGCGGCCCCGGCGGTGCGCCCGGTGGCGGTCGTCCCGGTGCGGGCGGCCGTGGCCGTGGTCCTGGCGGCGGCACCGCAGGTGCCTTCGGTAAGGGTGGCGGCAAATCCAAGGCGCGCAAGTCGAAGCGTACGAAACGGGCCGAGTTTGAACTTCGCGAGGCGCCATCGCTGGGTGGGGTGAGCGTTCCTCGCGGTGACGGATCCACGATCGTCACGATGCGACGGGGTGCGTCGCTCGCCGACTTCGCCGAGAAGATTGGCGCCAGCCCGGCAAACCTCGTGACGGTTCTCTTCCACCTGGGCGAGATGGCAACGGCCACCGAATCACTTGATGACACCACGTTCCAGATTCTGGGTGAAGAGCTTGGCTTCAAGATTCAGATCGTGAGTCCCGAGGACGAAGACAAAGAGCTCCTCGAAGCCTTCGATATTGACCTCGAACAAGAGCTTGAAGACGAGTCGGATGAAGACCTGCGCGAACGCCCACCGGTGGTCACGGTCATGGGTCACGTTGACCACGGAAAGACTCGACTCCTCGACGCGATTCGCCAGACCAGCGTCGTCGACGGAGAAGCCGGTGGCATCACGCAGCACATTGGTGCGTATCAGGTGCACACCATGCACGAGGGTATCGATCGATACATCACGTTCATTGACACTCCGGGTCACGAAGCGTTTACCGCCATGCGTGCACGTGGTGCTCAGGTGACCGACATCGCGATTCTCGTCGTCGCGGCCGACGACGGCATCATGCCCCAGACAGTCGAGGCACTCAACCATGCACAGGCTGCCAACGTGCCGATTGTGGTGGCCGTCAACAAGATTGATAAGCCCGAAGCGAATCCCGCCAAGGTGCGTCAGCAGCTCACCGAGTACGGACTCGTCGCCGAGGAGTACGGTGGCGACGTCATGTTCATCGACGTGTCGGCGCGCGAAGGTATCGGCATCACCGAGCTGCTCGACGCGGTTCTCCTTACCGCCGACGCCGGTCTTGACCTCCGCGCTAACCCGAACAAGGATGCCCGCGGTATTGCCATCGAGGCTCGTCTCGACAAGGGGCGTGGTGCGGTTGCGACCGTACTCATCCAGTCGGGAACGCTCCGTGTGGGAGACGCCATTGTTGCGGGCACGGCCTACGGCCGCGTTCGCGCGATGACCGACGAAAATGGCACGGCCGTGGCCGAGGCCACGCCGTCACGTCCGGTTCAGGTGCAGGGACTGTCGAGTGTGCCGCGAGCCGGTGATACGTTCCTCGTCACTGATGAAGACCGTACGGCCCGCCAGATTGCCGAAAAGCGCGAAGCAGTCGAGCGCAATGCTCAGCTGGCTAAGGCTCGCAAGCGCATCTCGCTCGAAGACTTCACGCGCGCGCTCGAAGAGGGCAAGGTCGAGTCGCTCAACCTCATCATCAAGGGTGACGTCTCGGGTGCCGTCGAGGCCCTCGAAGAATCGTTGCTCAAGATTGAGGTCGACGATTCGGTACAACTTCGCATCATCCACCGCGGTGTGGGTGCGGTCACCGAGTCCGACGTCAACCTGGCCACGGTCGACAACGCCATCATCATCGGATTCAACGTGCGCCCCGACACGAAGGCGCGTGAGCGTGCCGCTCGAGAGGGTGTGGACATCCGCTTCTACAACGTCATCTACAACGCCCTCGAGGACATCGAGAACTCCCTTAAGGGAATGCTCAAGCCCGAGTTCGAAGAGGTGCAATCGGGTGTCGCCGAAATTCGCGAGATCTTCCGTTCGAGCAAATTCGGCAACATCGCCGGATGTATCGTGCGCAGCGGAACCATCACGCGCAACTCGAAGGCACGCGTTATTCGCGAGGGAATCGTCATTGCGGATGGTTTGGCCATCGAGTCGTTGCGTCGGTTCAAAGATGACGCCACCGAGGTTCGCACGGACTTCGAGTGTGGTATCGGTCTGGGCAAGTACAACGACATCCAGATCGGTGACGAAATCGAAACCATCGAGATGAAGGAGAAGCCGCGCGTTTAGTGCGGTTTCGCTGAGGAATCACGATGGCAACCGATCACCCGCGGGCCCGCAAGCTCGGTGAACGCATCAAGGTCATTGTGGCGGAAGCCCTCGAGCGTGGCGTTGTCAAAGACGCGCGCTTGGGCTTCGTCACGATTACCGATGTGCGATGCACTGGTGACCTCCAGCACGCCACGATTTTCTACACGGTCTATGGCTCCGACGAGGAGCGCACCGAAACCGAGGCCGCGTTGAAGGCCAACACCGGGCGCATCCGTGGCGAAGTTGGCCGCAACCTCACCACGCGCTTGACTCCGAGCATTGAGTTCGTGTTGGATGCGCTACCCGACACCGCCAAATCGCTCGAGGCCCTGCTCGCCGAAGCCGCGGCTCGTGATGCCGAGGTGGAAAAGCTTGCCGCTGGCGCACACTACGCGGGCGACGCCGACCCCTATGTCAAGCCGCGCGAAATCGACGACATCGAGCCCGTCGCGGCGCCGGATAGTGATGAGGGTGTGCATGTTGCACCGCCGCGCGACGAGTCGGACTCACTCGCCTAATCCGGCAGGGAAAAAGTATCGAGCGTCGCCACGATGAGCCCATCGTCACACAGGCTCATGATGGCACGATCGCGCTGAGGCGCATTGGGCCAGGCGCGTGCCAACTCTGCGTGCGACAACGGGCCACGACTTTCACGAAGCAACTTCAACACGGCACCGCGAGCCTGGCGGTCACTCCCCTCGTACTTCGCCTGAGGGCGCCGGCGCGGTGCATCCGAAACCGGGTATCCATCCGCTCGCCACGCACACGAGTCACTCAACGGGCAGACGTCACACGAGGGGTTGCGCGCCGTGCACACGATGGCACCGAGCTCCATCATGCCGGCATTGAATTCGGGTGACACGTCGGGTGAGGGAAGTAGCGCAGTCATGTCAGCGAGGTCTCGTGCGGTCGAGGGAGGACCTTGGTCCGATTCACCGTGAACGGCTCGCGCAATAACGCGCCGGATGTTCGTATCCACAACCGGCTCGTGGGCGCGGAACGCGAAGACCGCGATAGCTCGAGCCGTGTACGGTCCGACTCCGGGGAGGCGTAGCAGGGCATCCACATCGTGGGGCACTTCCCCGTTGTGCTCGGCAACGATTGTCACGGCACACGAGTGAAGCCACAGAGCTCGCCGCGGGTATCCGAGATTTTGCCACGCGCGTACGGCATCGGCGGGTGACGCGACGGCCAAGGCAGCGGGCGTCGGCCAACGCGTCAACCATTCGTCGAGTCGGGGAAGCACTCGTGAAACGGGAGTTTGCTGGAGCATGAACTCACTGACGAGCGCACCCCACGCAGTGAAGCCGTCTCGTCGCCACGGCAAATCACGACCGTGAGCGGCAAACCATTCGACCACCTCTGATTGCACGATGCGAGCCTAATCGTGCCGTCGGCTGTGCAACGTGTTGCAATAATCGTCAGATGGCTTCCGTGACCCCTGCGACGAAGAGTGGAATCCTCCTCGTCGACAAAGAGGGAGATTGGACGAGTCACGACGTTGTAGCGAAAGTTCGCGGTCTCGCCGGCACGCGAAAAGTTGGACATGCCGGCACGCTCGATCCCATGGCGACCGGGTTACTCGTTGTGGGAATCAACTCTGCGACGAGACTGCTCACCTATCTCACGGGCTGCGACAAGGTCTACGAGGCGACGATTCGGCTCGGAGCATCCACGTCGACCGATGATGCCGAGGGTGAGGTGCTCGGTTACGCGCCCGCTTCCGCGCTGCAACGAGTCACACTCGTCGATATCGAGGCGGGTATCGCGCGTCTCACCGGAGACATCTCCCAGGTCCCCAGCTCCGTTAGTGCGATCAAAGTCAACGGCGAGCGTGCCTACGCGCGGGTTCGTTCGGGGGAGACGGTCGAACTCGCGCCCCGACCGGTGACGGTGTCGCGGTTTGACGCGCAAGACATTCGTTTTGATGTTGACGACCGGCACCTCATTGATGTCGATGTCGTGGTGGCGTGCTCGTCGGGCACGTACATTCGGGCGCTCGCGCGGGATCTTGGCTTTTCTCTCGGCGTGGGTGGGCACCTGACGCGTTTGCGTCGGACGCGCGTCGGCCCCTTTGATGTGGTGGATGCGCACACCCTGGCCGATCCACACCTGATTGGGAATCTCGTTCCCAACGCACTGGCCGCTCAGCGCCTGTTTCCGGTCATCGAATTGTCAACCGAATGCGCACGAGACCTCATGCACGGGAAGCGCCCAGAATTCGAGCATGTCGATTCTCCCGGTCCGTTTTCGGCGGTGTCGCCACAGGGTACGCTAATTGGGCTCGTCAAAGTGGAGTCGGGCAAGCTCGTCTCTCTCGTGAATTTTCCGGCGGACGAATGAGCACAGCACCGAAGAAGGAGCGTGGGTAGAGCCGTGTTGGAGTGGTTCACGTGGGTGCAGCTCGCCGTTGCAATCGTCGGTGGCATGCTGGCGACCATTCTCGGCCTTGTCGGTCGACGTCCGAGCGATCTCACGATGGCATTTGCCGGAGTTTCGGCCTTACTCCTGTTGGTTCAATTGGGTGTGACGATTGCCTCGCCACTAATGGGCAACGAGCCGACTGGTTCTCTTCTCGAGTTTTACATGTACCTCATTACGGCGATTTTGATTCCTCTGGCCGCGGGCTTTTGGGCGCTCATTGACCGGACTCGATGGAGCACCGTCGTGGTCGGTGTGTCGCTCATCGTGGTCGCCATCATGCTTGCACGCATGAACGTGATTTGGTTCGTGCAGTGATGGTCGGAGAGACGTCGTCGAGCCCGGCGAAGCGCTTCCGCGGTGCGGCGAGATTACTGATTGTTGCCTACGCGATTTTGGCGCTGGCGGCGTTGGGGCGCTCCGTTTTCCAGATCATTTCCAAGTTCGACACGGCTCCACTCGCGTATGTTTTGTCGGCCGTCGCTGCCGCCGTCTACCTCGTCGTCACGGTAACCCTCGTCTTGCCTGGTCGAACGGCGCGGGCCGTGACGTGGGTGGCGTTGGTTTTTGAGCTCGCCGGTGTGCTCGGTGTTGGCACGCTGAGTGTGGTCGACCCGGCGCTTTTCCCGCACGACACCGTCTGGTCGATGTACGGACGTGGATACCTCTTTATCCCCCTTGTGCTCCCGATTGTGGGACTCGTGTGGCTCGGGCGCCAGCGTCGAGCCGGCACGGCAACCGGGCGATCATCCGTCATCACGGTCGGCAAGTTTGACGGTCTTCACCTCGGTCACATGAAGCTGATTTCCGACGTGGTCGCGATTGCTCGAGCAGAGAACCTGCAGGCCGTTGTCATCACTTTCGATCGGCATCCGGCAGAGGTTATCAATCCGGGAACGGCGCCAGCCCGGTTGGCTCACTCGGCTGCCCGAAATGACGCTCTGGTTTCCGCGGGGATCGACCTCGTGCGGGAACTCACCTTCGACGAGAAGCTCGCGAATCTGAGTCCGCAGGAATTTGTCGACCAGGTGCTGGTGGGTGATCTCGACGCGCGGGTCATCGTGGTGGGCCGCGACTTCAAGTTTGGTCGCAATGCGGCAGGGAACGTTGACGACCTCACGGACCTGGGGCTGCAGCGCGGCATCCGCGTGGTGGTGAGTGATGACGTTAAGGTCGACGGACGACGCGTGTCGTCCTCCTGGGTTCGAGAAGCGTTGGATGCGGGAGACATTCCCTTGGCCACCTCGCTACTCGGTCACACTCCCCGCGTCATCGGAGAGGTCGTGCACGGTCTCAAGCGTGGTCGCGAACTCGGTTTTCCGACGGCGAATCTCGGTAGGGATGCGCGCGGATTCATCCCCGCGGATGGCGTCTATGCGTGTTGGGTGCATGCAGATGGCCGACGTTATCCTGCCTCGGTTTCGATCGGGCTCAATCCGACGTTCAACGATGTCACGCACCGCAGTGTGGAGGCGTTCCTCATCGACGCGAACCTCGACCTGTACGGCAAGGTCGTGGAAGTCGAGTTCATTGAGCGGCTTCGGGGAATGATTGCCTTCCCCGGTGTTGAACCGCTCATCGCGCAGATGAATAGTGACGTGGCCACGTGTCGCACGATTCTCGGGAGTGACTGATGGCCGACGATGGCATCTTTGGCACGCCCTCGATTGATGGACTCGATGAGTCGAGCGATGGCGTGGCCGTGGGAGTTGTTCAATTTAGTCCTGGCCCGAATGCTCCGGACAACGTCGAAAGCATCCGCACGTTCGTGTCAACGGCGGGCGGATCGGGAGCCCGGCTTGTTGTCTTGCCCGAGTATTCGCATGCCTTTGCTGGCGCGCTCGGCGATTGGGTGTCGGCAGTTGCCGAGCCTCTCGATGGACCTTTTGTGACGGCGATTCGAGAGATTTCAGCGGAAACCGGCGTCGCCATCGTGGTGGGGATGCTCGAACGCAGCGATGACCCCGTTCGTCCGTTCAACACGCTTGTCGCGATACATCCGGAACGTGGCGTCGTGGGCGCCTACCGCAAGGTGCATCTCTACGATGCGTTTGGGGCGAGCGAGAGCACGTGGATCACTGCGGGTGATCCCGCCGCGAGTGCGGTCGTGGTCGAACTTGCCGGACTGCGAGTGGGCTTACAGACCTGTTATGACGTGCGCTTTCCTGAGGTGTCGCGCCGACTCGTGGACGCCGGGGCGGAAGTGTTGGCGATTCCGAGCGAATGGCTCGCGGGTCCGAAGAAGCCGCACCATTGGGTGGCCTTGACCGCCGCCCGTGCCATTGAGAATCTCTGCTACGTCGTGGCGGCCGACCAGATTGCTCCGGTGGCGGTGGGCATGTCGCGCATCATTTCACCGTTGGGTGAAACTCTGATTGACATGGGGCAGGATGCGGGCATCGCCATCGCCTTCGTTTCCCCGAGCGTTCTGGCTGCGGCTCGTTCGGCGAACCCGGCGCTCGAATTGCGTCGATACCGGGTAACGCCCTAGCCGCATGCGTGAGCGGGCCAGTCACTGGGGTCTCGCCTGTGCATGACTCACGTCAGGGCTGCCCGCGACTCCCGTAGTTTCTCGGTCATGCCCTTGTCTGTGACTGCCCGCTTCTGTACCGCAATCTCCTTTGTCACCTTGCTCACCGTCTTCGTGTCGTCCTGCGTGCTCGCGTCTCCCGGTCTTGCCGCTTCCGGGGTGATCAATAACAACGGTGTTGACGTCAGCGACGTGTGGATTCGCCCCGGCAGCCCAGGATCCTCGGGGTCTGCCGGTTCGGGCTCGACGTCGACTGCGTCGCGGTGGCTTGGTCCGTATCGCCCGACCATCCCTGTTTCATTGCGACGGGCATATTGTGTGGCGCTGATTCGTACTCCCACTTTCTGCGGGCCGGCGGCGCCAACCCCGGTTGTGCGGCCCGTCGCCCCGGTGCCGGCTATCCCGACGCTCTCGCTGCGCGATCTTTCCCACGTCGAGCCTGCGTCACCGACTCTAACGACACAGCCAGCCGGGTGGAGCATTGTCGGTTTACCGACAAATCTGATTGCGCACATATCGACACACGTCGTTTCGACGGTCGTCTTGGGACGCAGTGTCGACGTCGAGTTCACTCCCGTCCGATTTGACTGGGCATTCGGTGACGGAACCGCTGTGGCGACGTCTGGTGGGGGAGCGAGTTGGGAACAACTCGGACTGCCGGAATTCTCGGCGACGCCGACGAGTCACCGCTACACGAGCGGGGCATCCGTTCGGCCGGTGGTGACGGTGACCTATTCCGTGCGCTATCGCTGGGTCGGTCGTGACTGGATATCGGTGGAGGGTACGCTAAATCGTGGAGCTTCGGCGCCGATTCTTTTTCTCCAAAATGCGGACACCGTGCTCGTCACGTCGCCCTGCGCGGCGTCTTCGCCGGCAGTGGGATGCGCCGGATTTTGATTCCCAGACAACATCCAGCTAACACATAGATTCCCCCCAGCGTTACCGGGCACTCTCGTTAGTGCTTGGAAGGAGCATTTGATCACCATGAATGACAAGCCCAACTACTATTACCCGCCCGAGGATGCCGCTCGCCAGAGTGCCTCTGGCGCTACGCCTGAGGCACCCTCGGTCGCCTCCCCTCAGAGTTCTGAAATTCCCGCCTCGTTGCGTCGTCGCGATCGGTCGCGCATGGTTCCCATCGTCGCCGCACTGGCAGTCGGCGCGGTCATCGGCGGGGCATCGGGCGCAGGCGCCGCCCTCCTCGTGACCGGAAACCGCGGAGCAACCGCTGTCTCTGGTTCGAACGAGACGCAGGGCATCACGGTCAATCGTCCCGACAGCGTCACAGCCGTGACAGCAGTTGCCGCTGCCGTGTCGCCAAGTGTCGTGACCATCAGCGTGACCGACACGTCCGGTTCCGGAGGAACGGGATCGGGTGTGGTGCTCTCCGAAGACGGATACATCCTGACCAACAATCACGTGGTCACCCTTGACGGAGCGGCTGCGAGCCCACAAATTCAGGTGCGTGACAACAACGGGCACCTCTATACGGCGACCATCGTGGGTACGGATCCGACCGTCGACATGGCCGTGATCAAGCTCGACAACGCGTCGGGAATGACGCCCATTCAGTGGGCCGACTCCGCAACTCTCAACGTGGGCGACGTGACCATTGCCATGGGCGCGCCGCTCGGACTCGCGGGAACCGTCACGACCGGAATCATCAGCGCACTCAATCGCAGTATTCAAATCGCCAGCTCCGCCGCTCCCCAAGACGGCACCGGCACCGATCCCAATTCGTCTGGGCCGTTCGATTTCTTCAACTTCGATTTGGGTCAGGGACAGCAGAGTTCGGGTAGCGTTGCCGCCACCATCAACATTCCGGTGATTCAAACGGATGCCGCCATCAACCCCGGCAACTCTGGCGGTGCCTTGCTCGACGCGAGTGGAAAACTCATCGGCATCAATGTGGCAATCGCCAACGCGGGAAGCACCTCAGGTCAGTCAGGAAGCATCGGCGTGGGCTTCGCGCTTCCTTCCAATCTGGCCAAGCGTGTCTCGACAGAAATCATTGCCTCGGGCAAGGCCACGCACGGATTGCTCGGCGCAAAAGTGAGTGATGCCGCCAACGCGGAAGGCAGCACCACGGTCGGCGGGCGCCTCGAAGAAATTGTGGCGGGAGGTGCGGCAGAAAAGGCGGGACTCAAAGCGGGAGACGTCGTGTTGAAGTTCAATGGATTTCCGGTCACCGACGCGAGCGATCTCACCGCACTGGTTCGCACATCTGCCGCCGGAGAAAGCGTAACGATTCAGGTCTTGCGCGACGGCAAGGTGCAAGACATCGCCGTCACACTCGGGACCTACGAAGGCTAGCCCAACGGCACTCGATTCCATCCACATGGAACGAAGAACCCCGTCTCACCTCCGGGTGCGACGGGGTTCTTCGCGCTAACCAGGGACGAGCACTCGTATGCTTGGAAACATGGAGAGCACGTACCCGGCATCGCGTGACGACGACCCCGCAACCACCGGCGGAGGAACATCCACGTTGGAGAGAGAACTCGAAGCGCTCATTCGTGACGAACAACTCGACGAGGGCGACCACGAGCGTTTCTCCCACTATGTGCGCAAAGAAGACATCGTGGAATCGGCGGTCACCGGAAAACCCGTGTACGCGCTCTGCGGAAAAAAATGGGTACCCAACCGCGCACCAGAAAAATTTCCTGTCTGTCCGACCTGCAAAGAAATATACGAAAGCATGCGGGATGAATGATGAATAGGGACGCTCCGATCGGAGTCTTCGACTCCGGTGTCGGAGGGCTCACGGTGGCACGTGCGATTCGCGACTCGTTGCCGCACGAATCCATTGTTTACATTGGTGATACCGCGCATTCTCCCTATGGCACCAAAACGATGGCCGAAGTAAGGGAATACGCGCTCGACGTGCTCGACAATCTCGTGACACAGGGTGTCAAGATGCTCGTTATTGCGTGTAACACGGCCAGCGCGGCCATGCTGCGGGATGCCCGCGAGAGATACGACGTACCCGTCGTGGAAGTCATCCAACCGGCGGTGCGTGCGGCCGTCGCGGCAACCCGAAACAAGCGGGTAGGTGTGATCGGCACGACCGCGACCATAGCGTCGCGCGCGTATAACGACGCCTTCGCCGCCGCTCCAGACATCGAACTTGTGACAGCAGCGTGCCCGCGATTCGTCGAGTTTGTCGAGGCGGGTCACACAAGTGGGGAGGAAGTACTCGCGGTTGCGCGGGAATACCTTGAACCCTTGATTGATGCCCAAATCGACACACTCATCCTGGGCTGCACGCACTACCCCTACCTGCGTGGCGCGTTGAGCTATGTGATGGGGGAGAATGTTCGCCTCGTCTCGAGTGACAACGAAACCGCGAAAGATGTCTATCGAGAGCTCGTGAGCAATCACCTCGACCGCGATTCGAGTTTGCAACCGGTTTTTCGCTACGAAGCAACGGGTGATGACACTCCCGAATTCATGCGACTCGCCCGACAACTTCTCGGGCCGCAGATTGAAACGGTTGAACACGCGCCGACCGGTCGAATCGATGTCGTGCCGGGCTAAGGTTCACGCCGGACCGGAACAAACTCGCGCAAACTATGCGCGCTAAGCAAGGAGAAACTCGTGACGAATGCTGTATCCCGCGCCGATGGTCGGGCGCACGATGAATTGCGCGTGATTGAGATCGAGCGAGGTTGGAGCGCACAGGCAGAAGGGTCGGCACTCATTTCCTTTGGTCGGACGAAGGTCTTGTGCACCGCCTCGTTCACCAACGGCGTGCCTCGATGGATGACCGGGAAAGGCAAAGGATGGGTGACCGCGGAATACGGGATGATTCCTCGCTCGACGAATGATCGGATGGACCGCGAATCCGTCAAAGGAAAAATCGGCGGTCGCACCCACGAAATTTCTCGCCTGATTGGTCGGAGTCTTCGCGCCGTCGTCGACATGCGGTCCCTCGGAGAAAACACGATCATCATCGATTGCGACGTCTTGCAGGCCGACGGTGGCACACGCACCGCAGCCATCACCGGAGCCTTCATCGCCCTCGCGGATGCCATCGAATGGGGACGTGACCACAATTTCATCGCCAAAAAATCCACCCCGCTCATCGATACGGTATCGGCGGTCTCTGTCGGCATCATTGACGGAGTTCCCATGCTTGACCTGGCTTACGTTGAAGACGTGCGCGCAGAAACCGACATGAACGTCGTCGTCACCGGCAGGGGTCTCTTTGTCGAAGTACAAGGGACCGCCGAGGGGGCCCCGTTTGATCGCCACGAACTGAACGCGCTGCTTGACCTGGCCGTGAATGGATGCGCGCAACTGGCGACCCACCAGACCAGCGTGCTGGCACCGAATGAGCAGCCCGCCGACTGAGTCGGGCACAACTTCAAGAGACAGGCCCGCTTGTGATTCCCTCAACGTTTGTCCTTGCGACGCACAACCGGCACAAGATCGACGAGTTTCAACACATGCTCAGTTCGCGCGAAACTGGAATTTCGCTCGTGAGTTATGACGGCCCGGAGCCCGTCGAAGACGGCACCACGTTTGCCGAGAACGCGCTCATCAAAGCTCGGGCTGCGGCACAGCACACGGGGCTACCTGCCTTAGCCGATGACTCGGGGCTCTGCGTCGACGTACTCAACGGCGCTCCCGGCATTTTTTCTGCACGGTGGGCGGGTCATCACAGTGACGATGAGAAAAACCTCACTCTTCTGCTGGAGCAGTTGAGCGACGTGCCCCCACGACAACGCGGGGCACACTACGTCTGCGTGATTGCACTCGTCTTTCCGGGATCATCCAAGAACCATCATCGTGAAATGGTTGTTGAGGGTCGATGGGATGGATTCCTAGAAACCGCTCGTCGCGGCATCCACGGATTTGGCTACGACCCCATATTCGTGCCGACGGGGGAGTCGCGCACGGCGGCACAAATGGAACCAACGGAAAAGAACGCGCGCAGTCACCGAGCTCTCGCGCTCGAGCAACTGCACAGGGTTCTGCTCGACCTCGGTTAAGCGTTTTTCGCCCGGCTTCGTTGCGCCCAGATGACGGAGGCAATGACGCCGACCGCCGCCGCAATCGTCCACAGCGTGATCGTTTCGCCGAGCAGCAGGGCAGACCAACCCAGTGTCAGCAGCGACTGCAGTTGCTGCACCTGACTGCCATACGCGGTGCCGAGCAGTGCGAGACCCTGATACCACGCGAAGAACCCAAAGAACATGGAGCCGAATGCGAGTCCGAGAAGGGCAAACCATTGCGCCACACTTGCCTCGAGCGGATTCGGACCGACGAACCAGAGCGCGGCGGTCAGGGGCAGTGTGACGGGTAAAGCCAGCACAACGACCCAGGAGATGACCTGCCACCCGGGTCGTTCTCGTGACAGATTTGCGCCCTTGACGTAGCCCCACGACGATGACACGACGGCGGCCACAACGAAGAGATCGGCAACGAGGTCACCACCCTGTGCGCCACCTCGAGACAACGAAAAAGCGACAAGGATGGCCGTTCCGGTTCCGGCCGCCAACCAAAACGAGGGGGCCACGCGTTCCTTGGTCGAAATGACCGCGAGAAACGCGGTCATCAGTGGCATGAAGGCGGCGATGACAGCCGCGTGTGCGCTCGTCGTTCGTTCGAGTGCGAGTGTGATGAAAATGGGCCAGCCAAAAATATTCATGGCAATGGGCCAGAGGAAGCCGCGAATCTCGCTGACCTTGATCAGCGGGACACGCGCCACGACGAGCGCAATGAGTCCGGCACATCCCGCAATCACCGCTCGAGCGGTATTCAGAAAATACGGATCAAAGCCACCCACGGCAATTTTTGTGAATGGCATGGTGAACGAGAAAATGAGCACACCCAGAAACGCGAGGAACAAGCCGTTGCGCAACTGCGCGTTCTTCCACAACGTCACAGCGCGACCGCCGTACCCGTCACCTTCATAGCCGCATTTCCGATGGTGAGCAAGATAATGCTCGGTCGCCCCATGTCGTCACCTTGCATGATGGTGATGACATCGCCGGGTGCAGCGCTCCCTGCCGACACGAGGTACGCGCCGAAGGCAACGGCCGCCGAGCCGGTTGCGGGATCTTCGTCGATGCCCACACCGGGTGCCGGGTTGCGCGAATACCAGGTTCGCATCATCCCGTCGTTGTCATCGGGACAGACGAGCTGCACGGTTGCCCATCCCTCACGTTGACTGAGGCGCGCCAGCTCGTCGTAGTCATAATCCAGACGGCGAAGGCGACTCCGCGAACCAGCCACAAGCACGGGATGCCAGTTGCCCGACCAACCCACGGCCGGTGGAAACCGCTCGTCGAGGTCGTCTTCATGCCAGTCGAGTGCGTCGAGGAGCTCCACGAGAACGTCCTCGTCTAAAGGAGCAACTGATGTCGGCGGACTGGTCAACGTCGCAGCGTATCCGACCGGCGTGCGCAGAACATCCACGCTGACGAATCCCGCTTTCGTGTGGAACCCGAAGGTGCGCGCCATCGCGTCGCCATAGTCATCCGTCTCGTCGCGTTTACCCCCAGACGACGCGGCGTCGGCGAGAGCAACTCCGGACGCGATTGTGGCGTGTCCGCAGAAATCAATTTCGGCAATCGGGGTGAAATACCGAACATCAAACTGTTCGGCAGAGTCGGCTCGCTCGCTCAAGAAAGCCGTTTCGGAATAACCGACGTCGGCGGCGATGCGTTGCATGTCGGCATCGCTGAGCATTCGCGCATCCAGAACGACACCGGCTGGATTTCCACCATCGGGATTGTCGGTAAAAGCGGCGTAGCGAAAAACGGTGGGGTTGGTGAGGCTCACGAGTTATCGTTCGCGTGCTTACCGCGCGGGTTCTGCGTAAAGTCACTCTCGTCGAGAACAAGCGAGTCCGTCGTCGAGCTGACCGGCACCCCGGCTGCGTGACCGTGCCGCTCCCGGCGCGCGGCACGCAAAGTCTGAATGTAATGGAACACACTTGGCACGAGAACAATCAGAATCACCGCGAGCAATACGAGGTCGATGTAATTCTTGACAAACTCTGCGACCGGCGGGATGTGTCCAACCAAGAACCCGAGATAGGTCAAGCCCGATCCCCACACGAGAGCTCCGACGAGGTTGTACAAGGTGTACTTGCGCCACGGCATATGCCCCACACCCGCTGCGATCGGGGCAAAGGTGCGCACAATCGGAACCCAGCGAGCAAAAATCACCGCGAGACCACCAAACCGAACGAAGAAAGCGTTGGTGCGTTGCACATTTTTACGACTGAACAATCCGCTGTCACGACGTTCAAAGATTCGGGGTCCGAAGTGGTGACCAATCAGGTATCCCACCTCACCGCCCACAAAAGCCGCGCCCGAGATGGAAAGGCAGATCCACCAGATATCGACACCGAAGACGTTCGGTCCGGATGACGCCACAGCCAACACGCCCGTGGCAATCAACAGCGTGTCTCCGGGAAGAATGAAACCGACGAGCAGGCCCGTTTCGGCAAAAATGATGATGCACACCCCGAGGAGGGCGTAGGCACCGAACCCATCAATGAGATTGTTGGGATCTAAAAAAGGTATGAGCGCCGAGTGCATGCCCACAAGGCTACTCCGTGCCCGGTGACGGGTCGGTGCGCAGTGCGCGCGCCTCGGCACGGTCTCGGCGCCACGTGATGATGCCAAAAATGATCGAAGCGGTGATGAACGCTCCGGCGATGACATAAGCGGCCGATTTGACGGCGGGGATGCTCGCCGCAAAGTATCCCGTCAACGTCAGCCCCACACCCCAGGCGAGAGCACCCACGAGGTTGCTCGTCAAGAACTTGAAATAGTTCATCCGACCGATTCCGGCCACCCACGGAACAAAAACGCGAGCCCACGGAATGAATCGGGCGATGACCACGGCCCACCAACCATACGACTGGTAAAACCGATCGGTACGCGCAATGATGCGTTTCATACGCGGGCCGCTCTTCTTGTCGAGATACGGACGACCGAGATGGCGACCGAGAATGAAGCCCACTTGGTCTCCGATGAAGGCGGCGATGCCGACACCGAGAGCGAGTATCCATATTTCGAGTTGTGGGCTTGCCGCCGTCACTAAACCTGAGGCAAACAAGAGCGAGTCGCCCGTGATAAACGGAATGAAGGCTCCCACGAAAAGCCCGGTTCCCGCGAAGACCAGCCCCCACACGGCAAGATAAAAAATCGCAACGGAAGCCGCGCCGAAAATGGGACCGAGCGAGTTAAACCAGTCGGCGAGCTGGCCGTCAAAGGCGGACGTGTGCAGGGGTAGCGTCAGAGTTGTCACGTGCGGAAGGAGGGACTTGAACCCTCACGCTCGAAAGCACAGGAACCTAAATCCTGCGTGTCTGCCAATTTCACCACTCCCGCGTGGGTTCCATCCTAAATCGCTGTGCCGTGTGACCCATTCGCGCCTATTCTGATTTGATGACGCATGGCGGACGATTCGTCGCACTGGATGGACTTCGAGGACTTGCGGCACTCGGCGTGCTCTCCTTTCACGTTGTCGTTTTCGCGACCAGTGATTACCCTCAGCTCGACTCCCTCTACTTGTGTGTGGACTTCTTTTTCGTGCTGAGCGGGTTCGTTTTGTTGCCGAGCATGCCGCGGCAACGTGCCGGAGCAGGACGCGCTTCCGCCACTTTCATTCTGAAGCGCGTGTTCCGGTTTTGGCCACTCGTGATTGCGGCGATTGCACTGGCCCTGGTGCTGTTGGCCATCGAGCGCCAGGTGATGCTCGACCGGGGAAGTTTCGACGTGCCCTATGGGAGCCTGGCCGGGCAAGCACCACTGCACCAGGTCGGCATCGTCGTGGCGGCCCTCTTGTTGCTGCAAATTTTCATTGCTCCAGCCATGGACATGAATGTTCCACTGTGGAGTCTCTCGGCGGAGTGGTTTGCGAACCTTATTTTCACTCCCGCAACCCTGACTCGATGGGCGTGGGGAATTCTCGACGTCATCGTGGTCGGTTACATATTGCTGTGGCATGGACTCACCACGGACACGAGTTTCATCGACGCGTCAGGTCCAATTCGTGGCACCGAGGCGCTCGGCAGGGCGCTCATCGGATTCGGTTTTGGGCTTCTCCTTCGCCTCAATTTTGATCGACTTTCGCGCTGGCGGAATTGGTGGCTGCTCGCAATTGCGATTGCTGCCGTGGCATCGTTTTACTTCATCGAAAAAGATTGGCACTGGGATTCCTACCGCTACGCCATCACGTATTTTGCTGCGCCGGTTTTTGCCTTTCTTATTCTTCAGGTGTCTCGTTTCAACGTCGACCCCGCTCGACGGTGGGGGCGATTCTTGGAGTTCGCCGGCGCCATGTCCTTTGGTGTCTACGTCTTTCACGTTCCTTTGATTCAATTCATCAATGTCGTCTTGGGAACCCCGCACGGCCGATTGCCGGCGAGTAAGTGGATTGTCTTCTTCGTGAGCGAGGGCGTCGGAGTGACCGTCGCGTGCATTGCGCTCACCGTCTTCCTTCGCTGGGCGTGGGAACGGCCGATTCAACGGTGGGGTGCGCGTCTCATCCAACGCATTTCACCTCGATCTGGGGATAACTAAAAGCGACCGTTGCGGGGTACAGCAAGAATTCGACGGTGTCCAGCGAATCTCTCCTCTTGCCCAAGCAAGTTCGTCTTTCTACGACCCTCGTCTCGGTTGTTCGGGCCGTTCGCGAACGGCTCTCTAGCGAAGCCGATCAACTCAGCGATCGTTCCGCATCGGACAACGATGTCGACGACATCGACGCCATCGACGCCGCGGTCAGACGCGAACTCGCTTACCGGGTCAACTCTGGTGACATCACGAGCACGGAGCAGGATGAGCTCATCGATCGAGCGCGTGCCGAGATCTCCGGTTTCGGTGCGTTGCAAGCGTTTCTTGACGATCCGAGCGTCGAAGAAATCTGGATCAATTCTCCGACCGACATCTTTATCGCGCGGGGCGGTGTGGCCGAGAGCACCGACTTGTCATTGGAGCCCGGACAGATCCGCGAACTCGTTGAGCGAATGCTGAGATCTACGGGCCGACGCGTCGATTTGTCGACACCCTTCGTCGACGCATCGCTCCCCGACGGCTCGCGTCTGCACGTGGCGATACCCGATGTCACGCGGAAATACTGGTCCGTGAACATCCGCAAATTCTCCCGCAGCATTGTGACCATGGCTGACTTGGTGGAGCGGGAATCACTCACGGCACAGGCGGCGGAATTTCTTCAACGATGCGTGCGCGCTCGCGCCAACATTCTGGTGTCCGGAGGAACCCAGGCCGGAAAGACGACCCTGCTCAACGCCGTGTTGTCGTGTGCACGCGAGACCGATCGCATTGTCACCGTGGAGGAAACGTTCGAACTCGATATCCGCGCACGAGACGTCGTCGGAATGCAATGTCGGCAAGCAAATTTGGAAGGCGTCGGCGAGATTGGGTTGAGAAGGCTCATTAAAGAAGCCCTACGCATGCGTCCCGATCGATTGGTGGTGGGTGAGGTGCGCGAGGCGGAAAGTCTCGATCTCCTCATCGCGCTGAACAGTGGGCTGCCCGGTTCCTGCTCGATTCACGCGAATAGTGCCGACGACGCGTTGACAAAGCTCTGCACCTTGCCACTTTTGGCCGGCCGAAACATTGATTCATCATTCGTCGTCCCCACCGTCGCGGGCTGCATCGACCTCGTCGTTCACTGCGAGCTCGCCGAGACGGGAGTCCGACGTGTGCGTGAGATTGTTGCCACGACTGGTCGCGTAGTCGACGCGCGTGTCGAAACGATTTCCATTTTCCAGCGGGTTGACGGTGTCCTTGTGTGGACAGGATGCACGCCCCACCGACTCGACCTTGGCGGTGTTCACGACCTGTCCGGCGTGCCCGACCTGTCCGGCGTGCCCGAAATGTCCGGCGTGCCCGGCGCTGACATCAGAGACGAGGGCTCGATTCTCGGCGAGGAAATATCCGTGCCGTTCAGTGATCGGCACATCACACGATGAATCTTTCAGCAGCCGTGATCGCACTCGGGCTCGCAAGCGGAGCTCTCCTCATCGTGTCTCCAACTCTGTGGCCTCGAACACGAAACAACGAGGTTCTCGATGCCTCCGACGTTCACCTTTCCGACGATCATCCGGCACGCAGCACTGTCGGTGGATCACTTCGACGCCGTGCGCGACGATTGCTCGACAACGCGGGGTTTGCGCGAGTTCGACTGAGAAACGTCATTGCGCTCAATGTATTGCTGATGCTGGTTGTGGCGGGACTCGTTGTGCTTCTGTCACCAGTCTGGGTTTTGGCCGTGTGCGCTGCCGCCGTGAGTGGAGCGGCGCCATGGCTGTATCTCATGAATCGCAGGTCACGACGGGCGAACGAACGAGCGGCGATGTGGCCGGATGTCGCGGACACGCTGATTTCGCACATCCGGGCTGGTCGCAGCATCGTAGAGGCGGTCTCGGCATTGGGCGAAACGTTTCCGGGTTCTATCGGAACGGGGGCTCGGGGCTTTGGCGAGCGCACTCAGTCATCCGCCAATGTGACGCAGTGTTTGCACGAACTCAAAGCTGAGTGGGCTGATCCGGCGGGTGACCGCATCATCGAGGCATTGCGAGTCACGCGGGACGTTGGGGGGACGCGCTTGACGACGGTCTTGCGGGAACTTTCTCGAACACTTCGGCGTGACCTTGCGGTGAGACGTGAAATCATCGCGAAACAGAGTTGGATTCGTGTCGCCGCGGGCATCGGTGCGGCGGCCCCGTGGGTCGTCGTGCTCTTGCTCGCGTCTCGACCAGAAGCGGTGACGGCGTATCAGAGCGTTGCGGGCGCGACACTCATTTGCGGAGGGCTGGCGCTGTCAGCCGTCGCGTATCAGGTCATGATTCGAATCGGCAGACTCAGTCCCGAAAAGAGGTGGTTCGCGTGATGTTGAGCGTTGCGCTTGCCATCGTCATTGGCGTGCCGTGTGGCGTTGGCGTGTTTCTCGTGATCACAACCCTCTCGAGTGCCCTCGAGTCCACCCGCGGGAGGCGCATTGCCCCGTATCTCTCTGACGTGTCGACGGATGCCCACCACGTTGCGGTCTCGGCTGGTGCCGCCGTTGCCCAGCGACGACCGTTTCGCGCTGCTTTCGAAAAACTGTCTGTGTCCTTGTCGCGTCGCAACATCGCTCACGACTCTGTGCACACGGTTTTGCGCAGGGCGGGGCGACGCGAGACCCCGTCGGAGTGGACCGGACGACGACTTCTCTGGACGCTCACCGGAGTGATCGCGGGCCTGGTCTCCGGTGTGGGCTACTCGGCGTCGGTGGCATCGGTCACACCTGCAATTGGCTTTGTTCTTTTGGGCGGTATGGCCGGCTGGTGGCTGCCACTGTGGTGGCTCCGGCGCCAATGTAAAACCCGGGCTCGGGATCTTGAATCCGAAATGATGTCCGGCCTTGAGCTGCTCGGTCTCTGTCTGGCGGCCGGAGAAGATCTCGTCTCGGCTCTCGCCAGAATTTCGCGCGCCGGGTCGGGACCCTTCACCCAGGTCATTCGCGAGTCTCTGTCTCGAGTTGATTTGGGTGTCTCGGTGAGTGTGGCGCTGCACGAGCGGGCGGCTCTCGCCGGCGTGCCGTCATTGAGTCGTGCAATCGAACACATTACGGCGACGCTCGAGCGAGGTACGCCACTTGTCGACGCCGTCAGTGCTCAGGTAGCTGATATCCGAGAAGAGGCAAAGCAACGTCTCTTGGAGAGTGCGGGCAGAAACGAAGTCCTGATGCTCATCCCGTTAGTTTTTCTTATTCTCCCCGTCACCATTGCCTTCGCAATATTTCCCGGGCTCATCGCAATTCAGTCGGGATTGTAGGAATCGCGCGAAAATTTCTTCATCAGCAAATCGTGGAAAAATCCTCGCGCAGGGCGTAGCCTGACGATAGCCAACACAAATTGTGGCGGTTACATGTGGAAAGGTATCAAGGAAGATGGCTTCACTTACACAGGGCGATTCAATGCTTGCAATTGCAACCGTCGCCATGTTCATTCTGGGTTTCGTCGGCATGGCCGCCGGTACCCTTTACTTCCTGCAGGAAAAATCTGAACTGAAGGCGGCGCACCGTAGCGTCGCAATCTACGCGTCGATCATCACGTTTGTCGCAACGATTATGTACTTCATGATGATGAACCTTGCAACGAGTGGTTCGGTAGACCAGACGATGCCCTTGCGGTACATCGACTGGATCATCACGACCCCGCTTCTGCTTCTCGAGTTCGGCGTTGTTGCCTCGCTCGCGGGCTCCGTCAAGAAGGGCCTCATCGCTCGTCTGATGGTTGCGGACGTCATCATGATCGTCACCGGCTTCCTCGGCGAAATCGCTTCGCCCGGACAGCTGATGACCTACGTGTGGTTCATCATCTCGGTGCTTGCCTGGATCTGGATCATCGTTGAGGTCTTCGGTCTCAAGGCTTCGGGTAAGGGATATGCCGTTCAGGCCGTCAACACGATGAAGTGGTTTGTCATCATCGGTTGGTCGATTTACCCTCTGGGTACCGCCATTCAGCAGTTCATGTCCATCGGCGCTGCCGATGACAAGTCGGTCATGACGGCAGGTCTCATCGCCGCCATCATCTACATCATTGCTGACCTCACGAACAAGGTTGTCTTCGGCATCGTCGCTGTGCGCGCTGCCAAAAACAGCTAGATAAACGCGTTCGATTCCATCGCGATTCTCGCGAAGAAATCGAGGGGGCCGCAGGCATCGTGCCTGCGGCCCTTTGCGTTTGCGTGCCGACGCCATCGGTGGTTCCGAGACGCGCGTTCCCGCGCGGTGCCACAGAGCTGCTCGCGTAGTCAACTGGGGTACTCTTGCGGGCGGAGACGAAATGAAAAAACTCATTATCTGGATCGCGTCACTCGTTGCGGTGATGCTCGTGGTGATTGGTCATTTCGTCGTCTTCGGTGTCACCGATACGGGATACGAAAAATGGCTTCGATCGCAGGTCGCGTCAACGGTTAGAGGTTTGTCGACGCTTGACAGCAATGACTTCCAGTACCCCGTCGTCGTCGATCAGTCTTACCTGATTGAGGATTCGCTCATTGCGATGTCCGACAAACTGGTCTACCACGAGGGTGAAGTCGTCTCCGTGCTGACTCTCTCCCGTGACGCCGGCACGATGACGGTCTCGACGGTCGATCCGAGTGCACGCACGATTGTCGGACATGGGGAGTTTCCTGCAAACAAGACGGGCGCCTATACGACCGTCCGCAGTCTCACCGGATTTAATCGAGGGGACTTCTTCGCGCAACCCATTGAGGTTCCCGACGGCTACACGGGATGGCTGCAAATTGAGGTGAAAGCCGGCGCGGATGTGCGAAACATTCCCGTGTTCATCCAGTCATCGCATCTCACCGCCGACACGCTCTTTATCGACGGGACGAACACGCTCAAGGCATACATCTCGGGTAACGGGCTTCGAAACAATTACGCTAACCCGCTGAATCTGGCCGGCGATTTCAGTCGCCCTGTGGCGTATCCGATGGACTATTTCCTGATTTCTCCCACCAGTCCGGAGTTCACGAACACCGTGACAACCGCTGCGGGAGACATTGATTCCGCGCTGTTCAGTTGCACCGAGCACCTCATCAACGCAAACTTCGCTTTGAAGTCGGCACTCAGTGCGCATCGGGTGAGTTTTGACAACGCGACCGACGACTATCTGGCGGAGAATCCCGTGCCGTCACATTACAAGCTGTTGGTGTTTGGTGCGCACGACGAGTATTGGTCGGACGCCATGTTTGATCACGTCACGCAATTTGTTGATCGTGGCGGGAGCGTGCTTTTTCTCGGTGGCAATAACGCGTGGCGATTTGTTGAATCAACCTCGGATGGCTACCAACTATTTTGGGGCAACGGGGCGCAGTCTGCGAAACAACAAGAATTTATTGACCAGATTCTTGGCACCTACTGGGATATGCGCGGCTACAACACATTCGCAAGCATGACAACGCAGAACGCCGCGCCTGAATTCTCCTCCGACGTGACGGCGGGTACGACTTTCGGCGACAAACTTCTCGTCCCTCAATGCTCCTCACGCGCCCCGGGTATCAGTGGATATGAGACGGATAAACTGCGCGACACGGCGTCGAAAAGTTTCAGCATTCTCGCCAAGGGAAACAATCCGTGGTTTGGAGGTGCCGAGGTGGTCACGCGTCAAACCGATGCAGGTGGGACCATCGTGAATTTTTCGAGCACAGGAAGTTGGCAAGGTGTGAATGATGCGACGGTCAACCATATTCTGGACGCGTTTCTGAACAAGGCGTTGCACTAATCGTGGCACCCGTGAAGACGCGGCTGCGCTCACTAGACGGACTCCGAGGAATTGCGGCCGTTGTCGTTGTGCTGCAACACTGCGTTCTCCTCTTGCCTCAGGTGTCGTGGGCGTACTTTGGTGGACGCACCGACGATGGTTGGCCGGCGTGGATCACCTACAGTCCGCTCCACCTTTTCTGGATGGGCACGGAAGCCGTCTACGTCTTTTTCGTCATTTCCGGCATTGTGCTCACTCGTCTGGCCATGGGAACAAACTTCACGTGGCGACGGTACTACCCGAGTCGCCTCATCCGGCTCTATGGTCCGACAATACTTTCCGTGCTTCTGGGGTCGCTCATTATCTTCTTCACCGTGGACAAAACTGTTTTGACCACACGATGGCTGGAAAGTCGCCACGGTTTTTATTCACTGACGGATTACCTCAAAGATTTCACCCTCATCTTGGGCGACTCGGGGCGAATTGGTCCGCTGTGGTCGCTGCAATACGAAGTGCTCTTCTCGCTCCTCCTGCCGCTCTATCTGCTGTTAAGAAAAGTACGGCCGTGGATTGGGCTGGTCATCATTAGCACGTTGATTGTCGTCGGGGCATTGATTGCCTTTGAACCGCTCTACTACCTCCCGTTCTTTGGCTTGGGTGTCATGATGGCCCAGAACTGGGATGTGCTCGTCGCACGCGCGACGAAATTGCTTGAAACTCGAGCGTGGGTGGGCTGGTGCTCATTCGTCGCCGCTCTTTTTCTGATTATGAGTCACTGGTTAGTTGCGGCGTGGGTGGACAGCTTTCTCGTTCGCGCGATCACCTTGCCGTTCATCCTTCTGGGTGTGTGCGTGCTCGTGCTTCTGGCCGAGACGTTCTCCCCACTGATCCGTTTTTTCTCCTCGCGGGTCGTCGCCTGGTTGGGCTTGATTTCGTTCAGCCTGTACCTGGTTCACGAGCCCATTATCATCGGGGCAGCATTCTTGACCCGCGGCGCCGTGTGGGCGGTCATCACCGCCGTCGTGCTGAGCTTTGTTGTGGCGCAACTCTTCTACATGTTTTTGGAGCGACCCATCCACAAGTTTTCGCAGAAGCTGCGACGCGGTAAATCGACCTGAGAAAAGCTCACCGTTTCATCGATTGAACGGCCCTCATCGCGCTCGCGATGAGTTCCTCATCCGTTTTTTTCGAGAATTCGCGGGCAACGCGTCCCGCGCTGAAACCGAGTAAAACCGGCTTTCCAAAAAACTTGACGCCATTGACCCAGAAAGCCCAGTTGCCCGGGTGTTCCGGGTCAATCCAATTAATCACGTCGGCATCTTCATCCCAGAAGACCTCGTCGAATTCCAGCCACAGTTTGTCGAGCAGCCCGCTCTGGAGGGCATCGAGCGCCTGCGTTTTTGTCTCATCGAGGGGCGGCGAGAATGTGACCGATCCCGCGTGCAGGACCCCGACGGGCAGTGTCACGATGGCGTGGTCGGCTCGAAGTTCCTGACCGTCGTCGGAGGTCACGACGACGCCGGTCTCGTCATAGGCAATGTTCGAGACAATCCAGCGCAACCGAATATCAAGCCCCTGTGCAACGTGGTCGACTATTTGTGAGTAACCGGGATTGAGGAGCGCGTCACCTCCGCGCAACTCGCTGCCTTCGTCGGGTGCGGCCATCGATAGCTCGGTTGGGTCGGCACCGAACTCGCCACTGACGTTCACGGCAATCACCCACTGCTGGTCGACGGTCAACTCGTCGGGAAGCGCGTCGGAGAGCGGGCGACCCTCGGCGTCGTCGGCAGAGGCAGCTTCTTCGAGCACCGTGTCGAGGAAGGCTTCGGCCGACGGGCTCCCGCCAACCTGGTTGTCATAGTCGAAGGGAAGGATCTCGACTCCGGCTGATGCGGCGAGCTCCACCATGGGGTTACCCTCCACGCCGTGGATCCATGAGGGCCCAAGATCCGCGGGTATCCCGTTGAGCGAGACCGTGTGCGCGCGTCCGCCCGCGCGGTCTCGCGCATCCACAACGATGACCTCACGGCCGGAGCGCGTCAGATCTCGGGCGGCGGCGAGTCCGGCAAAACCGGCGCCAATCACGATGACAGTGCCGGCAGTTTCCATGATTTCTGCTGCCGCGCGCTGGCCCGACTCCCATGCACCGTGCGTCGTTGCCGGGGCCGTGGGCGAGGTTGCCTCGCCGGCGAAATGCAGACGATCGATTGGTTCGGCGAGCATGTCTCGAGCATCCGTTCCGACGTTGCTCGGCGCCAGATACGAATACGACCCATTGGCGAACGGATCCGTCGACCACGACGTGCGAAGAAAACTCGTGGGGTACAGGTCGGTCCCCACTCCGGGCGAATCGGTCGACGAGAGGTTTGCCGAGGTCGCACGCCCGTCGGCGGCGCACGCGGCGAGGGCAAAAGTGAGTCCGGTTGAAATACCGCTCGCGATGACAGCTCGCCTGCTGATTTCCATATCATGAGGATACGTGCACGGAAAGGTCTCACCGATGAGGGAATCCCAGACAACGACGCGAGTTGGCAAACTTATCCTGACCAGCTTGTCTTTTCTGCTTGTGTCGACGCTGAGCGCATGTTCGATGTCGTCGTCTACGGAAGACGCATCCGATGGCGGTGCGAGCGATCCGTCCTTGGAGCGCTTCTACGGGCAGTCAGTTGACTGGCGCGAGTGTGGCGAGAGTCTCACGTGCGCCTCGATTACGGCCCCCGTGGATTGGGCCGACCCCCAAGGTGAAACCATTTCCCTGTCGATGATTCGGCATGCCGCGTCGTCGGGTCAGAGCGTGGGTGCGGTTTTCGTGAATCCGGGTGGTCCTGGGCAGAGTGGTGTCGACCTCGTGCGCAATGACTTTTCCAACGCGGTCGATGCCGATTTAGCGCAGTCGCTCGACGTGATCGGCTTCGATCCGCGGGGCGTGGGTGAATCACATCCCGTGCGGTGCACAGGTGATGCGAGTGAACTCGACGCCTTTCTGTATGACATTGTGCCCGGCGTGCGTGGAAGTGAATCGTGGCTGGATGCAAAGAAGGAGATTGCCCAGCGGTTTGTTGACGGTTGCCAGAAATACACCGGCCCTTTGCTCGCGCATCTTGATACCCGCAGCGTTGCCAAAGACTTGGACTTGATGCGCGCACTCGTGGGTGAGTCGCACCTGAACTATCTGGGCTATTCCTATGGCACGTTCATCGGTGAGGTGTACGCGCAAGAATTTCCGCAGAACGTGGGCCACCTCGTGTTGGATGGAGCCGTGGACGCGGCCGCAGCGGGACCGGAGAGTGGCGATCAGGCCGCCGGCTTTGAAATGGCTCTGGGTAACTGGATTTCGTGGTGCCTCGAGCGAACGGATTGCCCACTCGATGGCACACTCGAGACCGCATCGGCGCAAATCTCCGACATGTTGAGCTCTCTCGATGCCAACCCGCTTCCGGCGAGTGACGGTCGGCTGGTCGGTGGCGACACGTTTGCGTCGGGCATCACTTCGGCGCTGTATTCCCCGGACACGTGGCCCGACCTGGTGGCAATGATTGCGGGGTACCGTTCGGGCGATGTCGACCCCGCGATCGGTCTTGCCGACTGGTACAACGGTCGAAACGATGACGGAACCTACGTGAGCAATGACACCGAATCGTTTATTGCAATTGGATGCGCGGATTCACCGCCGAGTGACGAATCAACGTGGGCCGACACGGCGGCTCTCCTGCGCGAGTCCGCTCCCGTGCTCGGTCCGTATTTTGCCTACGGCGATGTGCTCTGCTCGCTGTGGCCCTACCCTCCGGTCTTTGCAACCGCAGGTATGAACCCCACGGGTCCCGCGCCAATCGTGATTATCGGAACCACAGGCGACCCGTCGACGCCCATCGCATGGGCGCAAGACGTCGTGACCCATCTCACGGACGGCCGACTCATCACGTACACGGGCGAGGGTCACACGGGCTACGACAAGGGCAACGCGTGCGTCAACTCACTCGTCGACAACTTTTTCATCAATGATGTGGCTCCGCCGCGCGATTCGACGTGCTAGCTCCGACGCCCTCTTCGGCTCGTGCCTCGAATGTTGTGGATAACTAGCGCAACGCCGGCAAGGCTCAAGCAAGACTTCTCTCCTCACACCATTGAAAGGAGAGTGTCCATGCGCGCTCACAAAATTCTTCACGCCATTCGAACCTGGTCAACGTCGGATCAGGGAGATGTGCCCGGCTGGGTTCTCATCACCCTCATGACCGCGGGCATCGTCGTCGCACTCTGGGCGGTCGCCTCACCTGCTCTCGGCCACCTATTCAACACCGCCATCACGCGCGTGGTGAGTTTCTAAGGTGAACCTCACCGACGACCGCGGCTCCGCGACCGTCGAGTTCACGCTCGTGAGCATCCTGCTGGTGTTATTGACCCTCGGCGTGATGCAAGTTGCGCTCGTCTTGCACGTCAAAAACACGGTGGCGGATGCTGCAGCCGAAGGGGCTCGTTGGGCAGCCCTCGCCGACTCGAGTCTGCCGGCCGGCGTTGCGCGCACCGCGGAGCTCATCAACACGAGTGTCGGGCCGAGCTATTCCGGCGACGTACGCGCCCGCTTTCTGGACTGGTTGGGGCAACCGGCCGTGGAGGTCACCGTGCGCACGACCCTGCCGGCACTCGGCTTATGGGTGCCAGCCGTGCCGTTGGAGGTGAGTGGACATGCCGCGCGCGAAGTTGTTGGTTGACGAGGGATCCGCATCCATCGAATTCATTGCGGCCGGTGTGCTTCTGCTCGTGCCGATGATGTACCTCGTGATTGCGTTGTCGACGGTGCAGACGGCGGCTCTCGCCGTGGAAGGTGCCAGTCGGCATGCGGTGCGCGTTTTCGTGCAGGCCAGTGACGAGGCGCGTGCGTTTGCTCGGGTGTCACGTGTCGTCGAATTTGCCAAGACCGACGCAAAGATCAGCCAACCCATGACCACGCAGGTGCAGTGCACTCCGGTGCCCGCGGATTGTTTTCGTACGGGCACTCGAGTAACGGTCAGTGTCTCGACCCGAATTCCTCTCCCGTACGTGCCGAACCTGTTCGGGCTCGCGCACTATGCGACCATTCCGGTGTCGGCCAGTTCGACCGAAATCGTCTCGAAGTTTCACGCATGACTCGGCGACGTTCCGCACTATCGCGGGATGACGAAGGCTCGAGCCTTATTCTCGTCATTTTCGCGGGTCTGCTGTGCGCGGCACTCGTCATCGCCGTGTCGGCCGCAACGAGTTTGTATCTCGAACGCAAGCGCCTGTTTAGCCTCGCGGATGCTGCCTCTCTCGTGGGTGCCGAGAGCTTTCGAGTTTCGGATGTCACCGTGGTCAACGGTCGCGCTCAGCCTCATCTGACATCAGCGCAAGTGGCTTCTGCGGTGAAATCTTTTGTGAACGCGTCGACACCACCCGATCTCACCAACGTGCGTGTCGATTCGGCGCGCACACCCGACGGACGTTCCGCTGAGGTGACCCTGTCCACGATGTGGCGTCCGCCGGTCATCACTTTTTTGATGCCGGCGGGGTTGCGCATCGATGTCACGTCAACGGCGCGAAGTGTGCTGTGGGCACGCTAATCAAAACTGTCGTTGCAGTGAGCAAAAAATCTGATGCCCCGGTCATGACGACCGGGGCATCAGATTTATGCGTGTGCGGAGTTACTTGGCCGCAGCGCGCATCTTGTTGGCAACCTCAATTGCGTCACCGAACGGCACGTTGGACTTGCGTCCGGGTCGCGCGATGAACAGGTAGAGCAAACCGACGACGAGCACGACGCCGACACCCCACTGTGCGAGCACATCCGGAACGATGAGCTGCCAGAGGGCCCACAGACCGTAGGCCAGTGCCGCGATGTTGACGACGATGCCCCAGCCACCGAGGTTCCGCGGCCCGGCGGGCTTCCAT
>Ga0214923_10000887_pt1 | contig 44030 bp, 45 predicted proteins | sample LL1510_MetaG_FD_177993 | JGI IMG/M metagenome (GOLD analysis project Ga0214923, IMG submission 177993) | Freshwater microbial communities from Lake Lanier, Atlanta, Georgia, United States - LL-1510 | ecosystem: Environmental > Aquatic > Freshwater > Lake | place: USA: Georgia | collected... | reverse complement strand
GCAAGTGCTTCAGCAAGTGCTTCAGCAAGTGCTTCGGCAAGTGCTTTAGCAAGTGATTTATTTCAAAAGACCCTTACAAACTTGGATTTGGCAATGTTTTGTTTTCCAAAAGATCAACCAACTAATCCAATGAATTGTGCAATTGTTTCATTACAACTTATGCGTTTAGTTACAGGTATACAATCAAATTCCGTTATTCCATACTATCCTGGAGGTTTACTGCCAAAAGAATTTCTTGAGTATACAAAAACGTTTTTTGGTTTAGACTTAACATTTTATCCATTTTCAGTTGATGATTTTAAAGCAGATAAACTTAATGCGTATATGATTCCTGGGTTTGCATGTATGGTTATAGTTTCAAGTAGAGAATTTAGACATACTGTTGTATATTTTTCAGATCCTTTAGACGGACCTATTCTAATTGACCCTCAAACCGGACATATATATTCTAACAAATATGTACAACCAAGTGAAAAAGATAGAGAATATTTTAAAGCCAATCGTATACCATACGTCAGAAACCTTGCAAGTATTATAGATCACTGGAAAATCATCGATATTCAGGTCGTAGTGTATGCCGATGGCATAAGGAAAACAATCGAAGATCATAAACGTATTAGTAACGATACAGATCGTATATTAAGTAATCAGGCGTTTAGAACTTTTTTTGACAGGGGGTTCATTTTTGACAGGAAATATGATTTTGAACGACCGCCACTCCCTCTACCGTCTACAGCGACAGCAGCGACAGCAGGGGAAAAAAGAGTACGGAAAATAGAATTAAGAAGTAAGACGATAAAAAAAGGTCGCATGGAATCAGATAGGACGTATGGATCTTCTCGTACCTCGAAGTTGACGAGGTAACTTTTTATACGTCCTTCTTCGCAAATTAAGAACTCTGTAGTACTCTTCCTTCTTTATGACTTCATGACATGGATGAAAAACAAGTGCACAGTCGCCTGTCCAACTAAGTTTTTGACCCGTCCATTTCCAGAAATCATCGGGGTTGGTTATTTGTGATACATTTTCTAACTTTGAAAGATTTTTATCTGTAAAATTGATGCAGAAGTCGTGATGGTCTCCGTAACCATAATCTGTATCAAAAATTTCAGAGGTATATAAACCATAAAATGGTTGAATTTCCTTTTGTACGGGGTTCCATACAACTTTTTCGCATGGACGAAAATTTTGAAACGCAGAATCCCAAATAAGAATTCCTATTGAGGATTTTGCGTAGATGCGGTCTTGAAATTTAACCAACATTACATAAGTAAAGCATTAAAAGAAGGACTTGAATTCCGCGCCTCTTGTTCCTACAACGTGTGGATTAATCGGTCTTGAAATTTGTTCGGGATAATTCGCAAGACAATCCATTGTATACTTGTACATGTTTATGCTACCAAGGATATCGTCTACACAATATGCCAAGACTCGTTCATTTAAATTTTCCACCTCCTGTCTTTCCTTTCCAGGAATGTTTTCCGAATATTGCAGATAGTATGCGCGCATAATTGTTTTCAAATCATCTTCTCTTTGGCGATCAATAACGTGCTTCTTGTCACTCTTTAACCATACTCTATACCTAATTTCGTCCTGTAACAAGTCAATGTTTGCCTGTGAAAAAAATGCTTGGTTTACCGGAGTTGGTGTATGAACGCGAATAGTTGCCTGCTGTTGAAACGTAGAACCATAATCGAGTTTCGGATCCTGATAATGTGTCATGAACGGTTTGCTGGCAGTTGATTCCAAGATATTGGGCACGTAACCAGTATGCTGAGGCGCTCCACGAATTGCGCTTTGAGTATAGAACATGTCAATTTTATCGTCCTTACGAGGATATAGTTCCTGTGGTTCTCCCATTATTTATTAGTTTGGTATAATCTTCTGCAAGTTTTTCGTGTCGGGTTCTAACACTGTAATTTCAAAGGCATACCTTGGTTGAATATTAATATTCATAATTGGAATAACATAATCTTGAGAAAACGTCCTTGACTGTGTAAAAGACAAGGAAAACTGCGAGACTCCACTATATTGCTGAAAGCATATTCTAGATATCGTACTATGCGCAAACGAAAGAGTATTGTATGTTGACACTATTCCTGCCAAATTAGAAACTGTCTTTGGAACTGCGGTAAAGGATGTTCCATATGCCACTGTAGGAAGCATGTTGGAAACAGCAAAATCTGACGTACAAATATCCGTTACTAAAAACCCATTTGACATGAGACCAACAAAATCCTGCAACGCCTGTGATGCAGAGGGATCTCCTTGTATCTGCGTTATAGACGGGTAATAAAAGGTGATTTCGTCTCCTGGTCGAATGTCATTTAATCCAAAAATATTGGATATATTAAATCCACTCGAAACGGTATTGTAATTTTGTGTTACGAAAAACTTGACCTTTCCAAAGTCTGAATTGTTTAATATGACAGCATCTATAATGTTAAGATTGTCAAGATGTGAAATCCGTTGATCTGTTGGAGTATACAGTTGAATATTTGCATTTGACAACTTGGACAGGGGAGGATCAAAACTATACGATTCGTCTGACCACGGAGCAAAGTCTACATATTGAACGGGAAATGTCGTTTGTCCGTCGTAAAGATTGCGATTGTTTTGGACAAGAACACTAAATGCCTTTTGAACAACTGTTCCTGCTCCTCCATAGTACCCACCTTTCAAACTGTCAATTGACATGAAAATGTACGGTTTATCCTGTATAGCATCAGGGTATTGTAAGGTTCCTGTAAAAATTGAAGACTTGTATGACTGGTTACCGTATACTGGAAGCGTCGCATGGGAAATTTTTATATTTGTAATGTTTGAAATGACATGTTCTGTATAAAAAGAATAACCAGTGACGCCATATCTCTTTGGTTGAATATCGATACCTATTTGAGCACCCCTTGTATTTCTTGCTTCGTACGTGGGATAAAAAAAGACTTGAACGTTCGGGTCTGTATAATTAAATGGAGTAGGACTATGAATTGGACTCCCGTTGGAAAGAACAATTTTCCAACCATATGTGGTATGAACTAAATTGCTAGTATTGTCATATAGATACGCAGGTGGTTCTACATTTGGAGGAAATGGTTGAGGTTTGTTGTTTGGAACATTTTGAATGTCTCCAAGGAGTCCTGGCGAAATCCCCGTATTCAAGGCAGTCAGGGGGGTTTCGTATGCAACAAGTGGTATTGTTGGATTGTTAAAAAAGTATGGAACCTGTGCATTTCCATAATTTAAATATGACTTGGTTCCAAATGTAAAAATATTTGAATATGCATCAGGTTGAATCGTCCAATCACGCTGTGCTGTGTCAATGATAACTATACGCTTTACTTCTCGCATTTGAGGTTGATCCTGAACCGGCACTGTTAATGTATTCTGTAATGCTTCTCCTGATAAATCTTCTACATTTTCAACCGTGGCATGTGCGGGTGTAGTAGTAGATGCTTCTTCTGGTTCAGGTTGTTCGTTTTTTTCATTTCCAATAAAAAATTGAACTGCTGGATCATATGAATAATCTTCACGCGCTTCAGCATCTGCCTCTGCCAGCAGGGATTGGTATATTAATCTCGAATCTGCCATTATATTGTTTAGACTTTGATAAATCCTAAATCTTCCATCCAAAATTCATGAGGATACATCTTTTCAATCATTGCAATTCTCTTTTCAAGTTTCTCGAGTTCTTGCTTATGTCTTGTAATGTTCTCAAGCGTAATGCTACTGAATGGCAGTTTTAAGAGATCGTCGATACAATCAAGTTCGTGGGATTTCAATATAGCACAACACTCTGCAGTAGACTTTTTGCGCAAATCAATGACGTCGTTACACATTAAAGTAATGAATTTTACAACGCTAGAGTGCCATGGAAGTTTTCCACGAAGATCGCGAAGTATGTACTCCTTGCGAGTTTCATACAACTTCATGCGACCGTAACAGTATTCAGTTAGTATTTCATTGACACTTTCATACTTGCGAATACGACCAGTGATATCAAAGGCATGCATGTTTGTCGTTTTGATTTTCTTGACAAGACCAAACTCCTTTTCAATCTTTGCAATTGGCATATCTTCAAACAGAACAATATCAAAACACACTTCAAGATCTGTAGATGTGTCCGTGTAATCCTTTACGAGTTCCTTCTTTTCACAATAGGCATCAAGCATGTGTTTGAATTTTGAAGTCCATACACCAATCGGCAAGTCTGAAACATGAATTGTTTTGGTTTTCGGATTATAAGTATATTCTGCCTTGACAGAATAACCACCTTCTTCTTGAGTGATTGTTCCCTTGAATCCCCGATACCACGGATGCAAAACGGCAGACTTTAAAACAGAGTCGTCACAACCCGAAATGATCCACTTGAGAATAATATCCTTGAGATCTTTTGGATTGTAAGATGGAACAAACGTAGAATATCCTGTTCCAATACCTGCAGATCCATTCACAAGCAGCATTGGTAGAATGGGAGCATACCATTCGGGTTCAACAGATATTCCGTCGTCATCTCGGTACTTGAGAACGGCAAGATCGTCCTTCGGAACCAAGTGTGAAATGTACGGTTGCAAGTGAGTAAAGATGTATCGCGTTGCGGCAGAGTCATCTCCTCCTTCAAGACGAGTTCCAAACTGACCCTGCGGAACCAACCAAGGGAGATTGTTGCTTCCAACAAAATCCTGTGCCATGCCCACTATCGTTTCATTCAAAGATGCTTCGCCGTGATGATAACCAGAATGTTCCGCAATGTACCCTGCAAGTTGTGCCACCTTGACTTTTGATGTTAGATTTCGCTTGAGACATCCAAACAAAATCTTTCGTTGTGAAGTCTTGAGTCCGTCCATGATGGACGGCACGGATCGTTCTAAATTGTAGTATGAAAAGTGAATGAGATCCCTGTGTATAAATTCATCATAAGGAAGGCAGTGATCGGTATGCGGTACCAAAATACCTGCGGGATCTCTCCCTTGCAACCAAGTCTTGCGATCATCTGCACGTTCCTTGTTGAATGCCAAATCAATTGCAGGGTCGCTGTCGTGGGTGTACTTGAATTGAGTAATGTTTAGAGTTTTAAAGTACTCTTGTGCTTCGTCTCGTGTAGACGTTCCAAGACCCTTGTAATATTGAATCGTCCAACCGCGCTCGGTATTCTTCCATTGCTCGTATTCATATTGTGTATAAAATGTACGAACTTCCTTACCCTTTGTTGCCTTGACAATCGGAGTTGCCATGTATGCTAGAAACCCAGGAATGGATACAAGTTCGTGCCAAAGTTCATGAAAGAGATTGATAATCAGACCACGGATATGTGATCCATCATAGTCTTGGTCAGTCATGATGAGAATGCGTCCATAACGAAGACTGCGAATATCCGTGTACTTTTTTCCAGATTCCAATCCAATAATCTTTTTAAGTTCTGCAATCTCCTTGACCATTTCCACTTTTGCAGCACTGGAATCCTTGACATTCATAATTTTCCCCCGCAAAGGGAACACGCCGAAAGTGTTTCGCTGAGATTTCGTAAGCCCCGATAGAGCCATTGCCTTTGCTGAATCTCCTTCGGTGAGAATGAGGGTGCAATCTGCTGACTTGGTCGTTCCAGCCCACACAGCATCATCAAGTTTCGGGATGCCGTATATTTTTGATTGTTTTTTTCCATCACTCTTCTTGTTATCTTTCTCGTCTTTTTCTCGCTGAACAAGAATCAACTTGTCTGCGATTTCAAGTTTACTTTGAATCTTTTTCAGCGTGTCCTCTGGAATTTTGCACTGGGAACCAAAAGCACCAGATTTTGTAGTCAACATCTCCTTTGTCTGTGAATTAAAGGAGGGGTTTTCAATCTGACACGAAATGAATATCGCAAGATTTTCCTTCACAGTCGATGGTTTTACCTTAATCTTCTTCTTGGTATCCAGATATTCAATAATGTGAGATACAATCTGATTAACAATATTGTCAACATGTGTACCTCCGCGAGATGTCCAAATACCATTTACAAACGAAACCTGAAGAAACGAACCCGTCGGAGAATCTGCAACTGCAATATCCCAGCGGTCGCAAGAGTAGTGTACAACCGGACCCTCTAGGTATTCTCCGGCATACACTGCAAGGTCACGACACTTGATGAGTGTCTTTTCTTCACCAATCTTCCAAAATACCTTGACCTCTTTTCCAACTGTCATGGCAAGGTCTGTTGCGCGACGACGAAAGATGGATAGCATATCTGGAGTAATTCCATGGAGACCAAATTTTTCAAAATCGGGGACCCATGAAACAGACACGTACGGTTTGCTCTTGCACGACGTAATCTTGGGAACTCCAACTGTAGTCATATTGTCTGTCCACGTTTGAGTATACTTTTTTGCAGTTTTCCGATCTACAGTTTCAATGGTAAGTTTCTTGGAAAAGATGTTGGCAAGTTTAATGCCATATCCATTCTTGCCTCCTACCAACTTTTTCTCTTCCTTGTCGTAATTTGTAGAAGTAAGAAGTTCACCAAACACGAGTTGCGGAATCCAAACGCGATACTCTGGATGCTGTAAAATATCAATGCCTTCTCCATCATTTTCAACAGTAATTGTGTTTCCGTCAATTTCAATCGTAATATTCTTTACGAGTTCGAGACTCCGTTGTCTTGTACGAACGACATGATCGTGTGCATTGACTAGAATTTCATCAAATAATTTATATAGACCAGGGTTAAATTCAATATTCTTTAGAACAAACTTTTCATTTTCAACTACATGGAAATCTTCGTGAGTATTTTCAATGCTGCCAATATAGGTATCGGGTAGAGACAAGATGTGTTCGCGATGCGTATGCTTTTTATAGGATTCTGCCATTGTATCTGTGTATTTTTAAGAATGGAAAAAACAAATTATCCGTTTTACACGGAAAAAACAAATTTATATAAAATGCCTAGAGCAAAAAAACAAAAAGCAGCGGAGATTGAATTTCCACCCGTTATATTTTTTCTGAAACTTGGAAAGAATTTCAAGGAGGAACAACCTATACAGGTTCCGGTTGTTAACAACCCTGGGACAGTCTATTCTGATATTCTGAAGGAAATGGAAATGCCAAAGAATTCCTACGATGAATCCATTATTCACGAACTCATGTCAAAGATTCATCTACAAACGGAATATCCGCAGGGGACGTGCTGTTTTTGGTGCTGTCATGCATTTGATTGGACTTCATTTATAATTCCAACTCATTACGATTTTTATAATAATTTTTATACGGCAGAGGGCAATTTTTGTAGTCCAGAATGTGCTCTCTCATACATTTACGCAGAACCAAAATTGACAAATTCTCAAAAATGGCATCGACACTGTCTTCTTCGTTCCCTGTATTCGAAATTATACACGGCGCGCGATTTAATGAATGCTCCGGATCGCAGGACTCTTCGCATGTTTGGAGGCAGTCTAGATATCAAGCAGTTCAGAGAGTATGTTTGGAACGGAACAAAACCTCTTCAACTTGAACTGCCACCAATTCGTCTCTACGTACCGTCTGTCAATACTCAAACAACAAATAGAGATATCAAGTCCTATGTTGCACTGTCGACAGAGGCAGTGGATAAAGCATCTCAGCAACTTCGTTTGAAGCGTTCAAAACCGGTTCATTCAAATTCGAAAACATTTGACAGTCTTGCGGTTTAAACATTCAATGTTTTTTATATAAAATGTTGAATCCACATGAAATGATTAAAACATCCATGTCTCTTCAACTAATGAACGCAGGTGGGTCTTATGGACCCATTTTTAATTTTATAACATTGAATCTCTATGAACAAATTATAAAATCATATCCTGTGTGGTCTGGATGGATGCGCAGACGGTTACCCTGTCTTCGCGAAAAGATTCGTGGAGATTCAAAACCAGTCACTCGTGAACCATCTGCAGTAATTGAGTGTCATCGTACTTCTCCGCAACCTACAAAGAACGGAGTAATGCCTGCGTTTGTTACACGTATGGATGCCATCATTCACTACGTTGTATCGTCCTTGAATATTAAAAAACTTTTGGCAATTTCAAACCACGACTACCTTCCAAACGAATTTGAACCTGTAAAAATTGATGAAGATGTATATTTTAAAATGACACACGTCGAACCGCAAGAAGACGGAAATATCAAGAATTTAAAATTTGAGATTTTCTGTTATGACGGAAATATACACGCGCTGCAGAAATTCATTGATTCGTGTAATCAAGATTACGAACGAAAAATGTTAAATAAACTTGGAAATAATCTTTACTTTTTTGACCAGGTTGTAGAAAACAAGAAAAAGAAGAATCAGAATCCGCTGCCAAAAGACTTTTTAGTGTACAGTAAGCACAGATTTTCAACTACACGGACCTTTGAAAATGTATACTTTGAGGAACAGAAAATTGTAAAAAGAAGAGTCGATTTCTTTTTGAATAATCGAACATGGTATGAAAAGAAGGGTATTCCGTATACTCTTGGGTTTTTGTTTCATGGTTCTCCTGGAACAGGAAAGACTTCTGAGATTAAAGCAATTGCAAATGTTGCTCATAGACATCCTATAAATATTCAACTATCAGAAATCAAGACAAAGAGTCAACTACGGCATCTTTTCTTTAGTGACGAAATTCACGTATTTAATGGTAGTACATTGGAGAAGTATACAATTCCTGTGAATGAACGCCTGTATATCATTGAAGACGCGGACGCAATGGGCGATGTATTATTGAGACGCGAGTGGAAGAAACCTGTTGTTGAAAAACCAAATGATCCCTTTGTAATCGAAGACGAGGATATGTTAAAAGATCCAATTGACCTTTCCTTCTTGCTGAATCTTCTTGATGGTACGCTAGAGTCCTCCGGACGTATCATCATTGTAACGTCAAACTTTCCAGAAAGATTTGATAGGGCACTTGTACGTCCTGGGCGAATTGACATGATTATAGAATTTAAAAAGTGTAATCGCAATGTTCTCCGTGAAATGATTTGTGGATTTTATAATATAACAAATGTAATGCAGGACGACTTATGGAACCGCGATGAAGTTGATTACAGGTGGACCCCTGCAGAAGTACAGCAAATTCTTTTTAGGAATTTTGATAACCCTACTGCTGCGATGAAAGAACTTTTGGAGACCCAACCCCAAAAATTAGAGCAAACGGAATCGATGCCATTATTGGAAGTCCCGCAAGAACTGCCAGAGCAATTAACCACCCTAAAGTCCCTCCCAGTGTTGGAAACAGAATAGATGAAACAAGACCAAACACGGGGACAAGCCAAAGAAATAGCAAAAAGGCAGAATTTTGAGAAAGAACAGGGATCCGATTAATTATGATGAATTTTAAAGAAGTCCATGCAATTGCGTAGGCAATGATTAATGGAATTGTAACTCCAATGTATAGAAGTGCCGAATTCGGACTTGTTGCCAATGGAGCATCCTCCTCTTGATGTTTTTCTTCAGGAGCAATATCGGGTATGGGGTCCAAAGAATTCATTATGTATTAAATACGACATTAGCTTGACCGTTCGTAACTTTTAGAAAGTTATATGATTCAATGTATACAGTTGTTAGATACCCGCCATATTGGATATCAAGATTAGTTGGTTGAGGATAAATTTGTATGACTTCGCCTGGAGAAATGAGCGGAGGAACACCTGGCGCAGGGGACAGGGTTGCCCCTGCAGGAACCGGAATTGGATTTGGACTAAATACTGTAGACTTTACAACGCAGATGGGTGTTTGAGTAATGACCCCTGTTGCAACGGTTGGTGGAACCAATAAAGTATACCGTAAATTTGTCTTGTTGAACATTGAACCGTTTACGCTTCCAGAAGGTTGTGTTATTTCGTCGGGATTTAGCGCAAAAGAGTATAAATTAATGCCAGGTAGACTAGTTGTATCGCCCTTTGAGTACTGGAAATTTTCAATTTCTCTATAAAAATTGACATTTTTTGTAACTTCTCTTTCTTTTCCATCAAATACTATACTTGCCTCTTGTAGAATATCCTGCTGTATCATATTGTTTGGAAGTTGTGCCCCCGTTGAATAGTAATTATTTGCTCCTATCGGGATTAATGTATTGTCGATTGGCGGATAAAAAATGTCATTCCAGTTTGTATAGTTATCCCAGTCGTTCAAGAGCGTTCTGTCCATTCGCTGAAACAGGGCAACAATTCGGGTACATAGATTGAACATGGGTATTGGTGTTTCATAGTATCCATACTGTCTTTCAAAAAATACATACCGCACTTGTGTCATTAAAAATGTTCTCTCAAATGCCGCAATGTTTGCTCGTTCTGTATCCGTTACAAATATGTAATTTGCTTCAATGTATGGTGTCAAATTCCAGTTTTGAAGATCTGAATTTGTAGGATTTCCTTGAACATCTGGATACGACAAGAAGTTTGAAATACTTGCCTTTGAATTTCCTGGATCACCAACTATCCGCTGTCCATATGTAAGAGACGTTGGTTCTACATCCATGATGGTAAAGAGACTATAAATGTTTGTAAATGTTATTGATATTTCTACTTCGGAAAGTGATAGCGCAATAAGAGGCAAGGATTGACCTATTTCCGTACAAAACCAAAATGAAAGAGGAATAACCAACTGTCTTCCTCGTATAGACGGTCCTGGAATGGGTATAGTCGGAGTCGTAATCGCATTCGGGTATTGATTGAATCTTCCAGGCGCATTTGCTGGATCGTACATGTCTGGCGTGTTTCCAACCATTTGATCCAACAATTCACGCTTCGTCTTGTCTTGACTCAAATAAGACTGGATCTTCATCCATTCACCTGTAACGGTCGAAACCGCGCTTCCATTGATAATTACAGATGCTTCTTCTATCATATTGTACCCCAGATTGCGAACCCACTGAAACAAAAAAGGTTTTGCATTGCCGTTTTGATCAACAACGGATAACCCAGACCAAATATCTGGAATATTTACACAGAGGTGACAGTCGTGAAGAAGATCTGCATAGCGCGATACCTTGAAACGATATGTAGATTTTGTAGCAGCAGCAAGGTTTGTGTCTGTGGAATTGCGAGGATCTAGACGGAAATGTTCCATGGCAAAGTTTGTAGATCTCTTGTACATCTTGGAAAAATAAGACATGGATGGGTTTCCATTAACAAACACGTTCTGGGCACCTATACCCGTTAATTGCATCAAGCCACCAGGCATCTTATTCTATATCGTATGAATAATGTATTCTTGGATTCCGTATATTATTATTTTTACTTTACTGGCATTTGTCATTATACATGCTTACATGAGTTTTCGGTATGGTTATGACTGGATAGGAAGTGCGACTCGAAAAATGGCAGTTCGTTATCTGAATTCAAAGAACGCATCTATAGTCGATCTATATCCGATACCAAGAGTACCCTATATGGATCGATTTGGACAATATACAAAGATACCGAAAATGAAGGAAAATTCCTTTTAAGTAGGTACCCATTTGTTCATTAGGAAGGCAGTAGTTCTCTTTTCGGGTCTTTGAACGATGGAATTCGAACTAGGACAGCACGTTGCAGAAGACGTTGGATCCTTGTAGATGGAACCAGCAAGATAGGTGGTGTATGTTGAACTATATGCATCCTTTTGAGATGCCGTGTAATTGTTATAGTAATTAAATGTTGTCTTGCGCTTCAGATATTCTGTCACTTCAGAAGCACTACTGAAACGATTATTGTATATCTTTGTAGAAGGTCGACACGGACTTAAGTTCTGTAAAGGATCGCTCATTATATTTACACATAACAAATTTGTATATATACAAAATGGCACCTATTCGCTTCATGTTGGTATCCACGCATACTGAACAGATTACGGGGTATTCAAAGGTATCCTATAACATTTTGAAGCAGTTGGCAACATTGCATCCTCTTGTCAAGGTATTTCATTTTGGGTTTCAAAGATCTCCAGTGACCCTTCCGAAACCAGCTCGCCCTCTAACCAATGTTATTCAGTTTGATGCTGCCGCAAACGAGAATCCAAAGCAGGCGGGATTTGGTTTTAATTGCTTCAAGGAATACGTAGAAACTGTAAATCCAGATATTGTCATGATTTATAATGATCCAATTGTTGTGAATCAGTTTTTGTCTGCCGTTAAGGATCTTGAAAAGACGTTCAAACTTTGGGTATATCTAGATCAGGTATACGAGGGATCTGATATGGGTCTTTTGCGCAATATTGAGAATAGCGCAGATCGCGTTATTTGTTTTACGGATTCTTGGCGCGACCACCTAAAGTCTCGTTTGAATACTTCAAACATCCTGTTTGACGTTCTGGAGCATGGTGTAGATCCTCTTGTTTTCAAGAGACTGTCGGATGTAGAGCGTCTAAATGCTCGCAAGTCTCTGAATATCCCAAACGATGCGCTTGTATTTCTAAATATGAATCGCAATTCACAGCGAAAGCGACTTGATCTAACAGTCATGGGATTTGTTCGTCTTCTAAAGAAGTACCCCGATGCTCCTCTATACCTGCTGTTTGTAACGTCTATGCGTCCAGATGCCGGCGGTCACTACAATATAATGTCCATTTTCATGGAAGAACTAAAGAGAAACGATCTTGATACGTTCAAGTATTCAACTCGAATTGTGTGTGTTGACACGACACCCCCTGCCATATTTATTGGTGATGATGCCATCAATCAGATTTATAATGCAGCAGATGTTGGTGTAAACACTGCGAATGGAGAAGGGTTTGGTCTATGCCAGTTGGAGCACTTGGCAACTGGTGCACCACAGGTGGTTCTTGACATTGGCGGATATCGGTCATTCATGACGGACCAGGTGGGTGTTTTGATGCCTCCGTCGCATTACTCTTATCTACCCATGAATGCTGGTGTGGGCAGTATTGAGCATGGTGTAACGGCAGAGCAGGTAACGGATGCCATGGAGAGATGCATGACACTTGTTAAGGACCCAATGACTGCTGCTCGATGCGCGTCGGTTGCACAGCAGCGCCCGTGGTCTCGTATCTGTGACGATTTCCTGGAGTCAGTCATTTCTTCCTCAAAGTCATCGCCTAGTAGTTAAAAAACTTGATACGATCGGGTTCTAGAGTACCAAGTTTGAGAAGTCTATTTGCGTCTCCAAAGGCAGGTTCGTCAAATACTTCCTTGCTGTCTGGATCTACTAAAAATACAATTTCCTTGATTTTGATTCGTTGTAATCTACGACCTCGTTTCATGAGGTTTCTGAGATACGACGCATCACGCTCGTCATCCTTGATATCGGAATGAAACGCAACGTCTTCCCCCTTTGCTTGTGAGTCAAATCGTAAGCACTGAATAACTGGTTTTTCGCGACTATGAAGTTTACGATGAATTTCGCAGTCGACGGCAGCCTGTTTTAAAAGTTTTACAATGGCAGAAGAGAGGCGTCCCTTCTCATATGCAATATTGTAAAGAAATTCGTCACTCGTCATGAATGCTTCTGGCGGGCGTATGGCATCTGGATTGTCGTATCTCTTTGGCAGACTGTCTGCACGACGAATGGCAACAATGTTGGGTGCTGTAACGCTTTCTGCCTGTTCTTTTGAAAAAACAGACATGTAAAAAGAAATACGAATAGTTCGTTCTTCTTGCGGGACAACTTCTGTTGTAACGACTCCGTCCGTTATCACTTGTCTTGTCGCATGAGAGCATAGTCGAATACCACGACCGATAACTTGGTCATGTCTTGCTGGATTCCAGTAGGGTTCCATAATGTGAAGATGACGCACATTTTTTAAATTGATACCTTCGGCACCGCTTGAAGATGCCATGAGTATACAAAGTCTTGCCTTTATGCTACTCTTGATACCTTCAAAATGTTGAGGATACTCTGTTTGAATGGATGAGTATTCTTCATTGAATATATATCTCATGAGTTCTCTTTCCACGACATCTTCCTTGCCAGTGTAGAATGCAAAGGATGGTTTCTCAGGATCCAGCGACGGATCTTCGCGATACCGTCCATTATCTAGAACCAACTTGTACTGCTGATATCCGTTTGCTTCCAAAATTGCTCCAAATATTCCAAGACCTTCTAATTCACGATATTGAGAATAAATGAATTGATTCTTCTTGTCATTTGTCTTGACATTTTGTAATAGTCTCTGTAGTTTTGGTGAATAGACTGCAAGACCGGCATCACGAAGAAATTTGTCTGGATTTTCCTTTAGTCTTGCAAGAATTCTACTCTTGTCGCCTTCCTTATTTTCGTCCGCCTGTCCTTCAACGTCTTCGCGCATTTCTGGAGGCACGGCATAGTTGCACACTAGTCGAGATACTACTCTATATGATGAAAAGTCTTCATTCATGGCAGTTGGACCCTTGAGTGCCTTTTTTGATTCTTGTTGTATTTCCTTCCAGCGTACTTCCAGATAACGATTGTATTGGTCGCTAGACATTTCAACCCTTTCCAGCATCTTGTCATCATCTATTCTCTTGGGAAGCATGCGTTCATCAGCACCCTTATAATAGGAAACAAGACCTTGAATTCTCTTTTGAAACATTAATGAATTTTTAATTTCAAGTCCGTCAACAAATGTATTTACAAATTCTTGAAAGTTTGTTGGTAGACATTCTAGATACTCTGTTTGAATGTATTCTCTTGCAGAAAGAACACCCCCTGGAAACGAAGCAGAAAATGTCTGACGAATTCCATCTACCCAATCCCCTGCAGTTTTGTAAGAAAGACTCTCGTCGTACTGAACGGCAATTCTTTCACCAGCAGACGAATAGACTGTCTTGAAATGCGGTGGATTACGAACAATGTATACAAGTCTTTTTATGCTATTGAATTCTATATTGTCAATTTCAGGCATTTTCTTGAAATAAGACGTCATCCCTGCTTCGTCCCACGAAGTTATCTCCTTCACTGGTAGGATAATACGCTCAATGGGTCCTCGTAATAAATTCATTAAAAATGCAATTTCATTTGGACGATTAATCACAGGTGTTCCTGAAAGAAGAACTACCTTGCAGTCTTTTGCATAATAAATGGCATCATATAATCGACGTGCAATTTCAGAGCGATTAATGACTCGTGAAATCAAGTTATGTGCTTCGTCAATAATGACAACAGAATTGTCAAACTTTTTCGATGTTTTCGGATCTTCTTCTGGAACGATAAGTTTTACACTCTCACTATTGAGACCGTTGTAATTGATAAATGTATAACGATTATCAATAATGTCAGAAATTTGGTCTTCTATACCCTTGCGAATATCAGTTGGAAGAGTATTGTAGTTGCTCTCTCTTCCTGCAACTGTTACAAAGTATCTCCCTTGTTTTCGTAAAAATTCATCAGAAATACCTAGTGCTAATGCAGGTTGTTTTTCGGCATCGCTACGAATGATGCGAACCTCCCAATAATTATTCAGTGTATAAATTGAATTTCCCGATTTTCGAATTTCTTGACGAAAATTTGACTGCAACGAAGCAGGCAGCATAACATAGACATTCTTGTTTGAGAGAAGCGATTCCGCGACGCCTATCGCAGAATACGTCTTGCCAGAACCAAGACCGTGATATACAAGAACACCTCGATATGGTGTTTCAATCTGCAGATAGTCTCGTATAAGTTTTTGGTAAGGTAGCAATTCGCGTGTTTTTTGACCTGCCTGCAAACACTTGTCGACACCTTCATCATCATCTGTTCCGTCTAATTTGCGGTATTTTAGAAATATTCTAGTTATATAGTCGGCAAAGGTCTTTCTATTGGGCAGGACGAAACTGCTCATTGTAAATAAGTGTAAAAATAATACATGCAATTTACAATGTTGGCATCATTGAATTTCGACAAGGATCCGCGAGTATGGATGATAACTATTTATTTATTCATGGTATCTGCATTATTGTATTTCAAACCTGCATTGGTTTTTGAAGGAAAACGAGTTCGCGAATTCGGAGCGGGAAGAAAAACTGCAACTGTATTTCCACTCTGGTTTTGGATATTTATTTTAGCAGTTGTTTCTTATCTGATAGTTCATTACTTTATTGAACTTTAGATACTACAGGTGTTAATTCTTGTGCTTCCTTTATTTTTTCCTCCTTTTCCTGCTGCCTCTTTAACATTTGTTGTTTAAACAACGTTGCTTCATCTATATCCGGAATGCAGACGTTTGAAGTGGTTCTTGAAGAGAGATTGTAAATTCCCATCAAGCAAGCAAGCATCAAAACATACCCCACAGATATCCAACCGGCACGTGACTGCCCGGCGCTGTCAATACTCAAGTAAAAACGATCAAAATGCTGCCGAACAAATTCAAGAGGACGAATCAGAAACCACGCCAATGTCGGATATGCTGCCCATATAGAACCCTCTATTGCATGTTTTGCAGTATCTGTCTTGCCACAATGTTGAAATGATATCAAGGAAGAAAACCCCATTCCAAGCAAAAAGAAAAAAACATATATCCCGAGACCTATACCAATGTATACGGCAATTTCCTGTACGCTTTGAATTGAAAATACACTCATTATCTATTCGCGAGGCATATTAACTTCAAATGCTTCCGAGATTTTTGCCAGTTGTAGAAGCATTGGTTTTCTTCCTATATAATGTGGTCGTGTCAAGGAATCGCAATCAGATAGCGATTTCCAACCAATTGCAGATATCTCTCGACGTTGCATAAGAGTAAACTTTTGATGAATGTCAATTTCGTTTGGATTTTTCAAAAGCGCAACAAAATATCTATGACTGTAAGGAACATCGTTTGTTCCTCGAAATGTCTCTTCTAGAATAACCCCCGACACGATAATGTATGAAGAACGAGGAATGTTTGTTTCTTCATAAAATTCTCGTTCAGCACATTGTCCGTCCGTTTCACATTTTAGACGACGACCCTTTGGAAACCCCCACTCGGGTTCATTATATATAGTATTTGTTGTAAACAAGTGTTCCCGAACACTATCGTATTTTGATTTAGACAATTTAAATTCGTGTTCGTGCTTCTCAGGAGATGCCCATAGTTTATCCCAAAGACTTTCAAATGTATCCTTGCGAAGTCTTGACAATTCTGTAATTGTCATGTTTTCAATAAGTTTCTTTACGTAGGCAATGTTGGTTGTTTCATATCTGCCTCTCATGAATTCAGTGTACGACATGCTATCCTTTCGTCGAACCATTAGTAATTCCAAATCGTTTAACTGAATCGGTAACGGAGAAGGTCCATGTGTCCTTCTGTTTCGAAGTAGTATAATTCCGCAGGAGAGGATGGGGTCTCTACAATCTTTAAATGTGTGTCCAGACACGCCACAGTTATTACAAAAGATTAATGATTTTGCAGACATTTTACAGTTACTACCTTAACCCAATAGGTTTCTTCATCCATTTTTACCTCGTTTAGAATAATGAGTGATACTGGTTTAATAATCACGGGTGTTGTATCCGGTGTTCTTTTGCTCGGATTGGCATATTACTACTTTGGCAGAAGTACATATGTCCCTTTTACAAGTCGCCTTGTTTCCTTTTTAACGTACGCGGGCATTGTTGTTTTGCTTGCATTTGGAATATATTTTATATATCAGGGTGTTTTGGGGGATCAAACGTCTAGTGGAAATCTTTCAAGTACTCCAACTTCTAGCAATGATCCAAAGGTGATTCCCGGCGGAGTAGTACCGCCTAGCGGAGGATCTGGAGGAGGCAATTACGGTATCCAGTGGTGGATGTACATTCAAGACTGGGACACGCGATATGGTCAAGAAAAACCTGTAATAAAGAGAGGAGATAATCCGTACGTGTTTTTACATCCCACGGAAAATAGTTTGTGTGTCAAGATTGGCATATTTTCACGAAACAGTGGAGACACTATGGAAAGTGCCCCTGCATCAGCAGATGGCGACGGGTCTGCAGTTGACGATTCGTATACCTGCATTGTTAAAAATGTTCCTCTACAGACTTGGTTTTGCGTGTCCCTGTCTGTGAGCGGACGCAATGTTGATATTTACAAGGATGGTCTCCTAGTCCGCTCCTGCTTACTACCAGGTGTACCAAAGACTGCACAGGGGAATTTGGAAATCATGCCTGGCGGAGGATTCTCTGGAAACGTCATTGACCTCTATCACTTTTCAAGAGCACTCAAACCGATAGATGCACAAAGTTTCTGTGCCAAGGGAACTTCGGGAGTAAACTACCAGGCAATGCCGTCAAAACCTCTCTTTGGATACTCGGTAAAGTTTGGATTGGTAGACAAATCTGGCAAGCAAATTAAAGAATATACATTTTAATAATGGTAGATATCCGAACAATTCTACTTTCATTAATGACACTTATCGTCGTTGGAATTGTCATTATTATAATCTATGAACTCACCTATGGCGGAGGAATAACAAGTTCTTCATCGTCTGTCGCGCCGTGGAAAACAAGTGTAGAACTTGTAGGAAATTTGCACGAGGGTAGAGACTACCTAAAGTTGGACAAGGATATTCCAAAGTCACAGAATGAAAGAGAAGGCATTGAATTTTCATATGCTGCTTGGATTGTCGTCAATGATTATGACGAAGGCAGTGCAGTTCCTGTAATTTTTGTAAAGGGTCCTGAAGACTTGTCCATGCAGTCTCCTTCGGTAACTCTCAGAAAGGGACGTAATGAAATACATATTTTACAAGACACGTACCAAGGAGACAAACCAGGAAAAATTGTAATATATAATTTACCTGCCGGGAAACTCATCCATCTTGTAGTTACCCTTCATCAAACTGCCATGAGAGTATATGTCGATGGTTATTTATACAAGAATGTTACATTGAGTGCGCTCCCCTTGCAAAATAGTCATCCAGTAATTGTGTCTGGCAATGGCGGTTGGAAAGGTTTAATTGGAAGTTTTGTATATTACAATTATGCCTTGAGTCCCGATGAAGTTCGTGCTCTTTCTCAAAAGAAACCACAGCGGGATCCAAATGATATTCCACCGTATCCTCCTTATTTTGATAGTTCTTGGTGGATCAATCAACATTAAGTAACTGCCTGTATTTCACCGATACCTGCGTTTACCTGTGCTTCTGCCTTTGTTTGCTCTTCCTTGGCAGTTCGAAGTTCTTTTTCGACAATTGATAAACGATCTTCTACTTCTTTATCAGTTGTTTCTAGTTTGTTTAAACGGACAAGTGTATCATCTGTCATTCTTTCACGCTGTCGCGATAGAAAAATGAGAATACCAATTGCAATGATTACAAATACCACGGGGAGATAACTTTTCATTTCGTATATTATAAAAGAGAAAAATTTAAAGATAAATATTAAATAATGTCTACAGGTTGTTATAGTCTTTCCTATCTCTACACAAAAGACGAAACACAAAATTTTGTGGCACAACTTCGTGATTCATCCGACGTAACGACAATGCTCCGTCAACAGGCAATACTACAAAATTACAGAACTCTTCATGACAAGAATTCTTCACCGGTCGGTGGAATACCTGCGACAGACTTGTATGCAATGGCACACACTACTGGAGCATATGCACCAATGTCAAGCATGATGTCTGGTATATCCATGGCACCTTGTGTAACTTGTTCGGGTCAGTTTCCTTTCAACATGGTACGAGTGTCCTCAAATCTTATCCGTTACTAATTCATCTATTTCATGTGCCTTTTTCATGCTTTTTCGTAATCTATCCTTTAACTTTTGTTTTTGTGTCTTGCTGTAACTTCCGGGTTTATACGAAAAGAATAATCTCAGAAAGTCAAGTGAACCCTTGGGAGTCCTGTCGTAAAGAGTTCCCTTGTTTGATTTGATTTCTATAAGACTCTCTTGGTGTCCAATACAATCAAGAGGTGTCAAGAGTTCAAATCGCCGCTTACCTTCTGAGTGCGCCAAGTCTACAAGTCTTTGACAGATGCAAATGATTCTGTTTTCGTCAAACCCCTCTAAAAAATGAGAACTTGCATACACAAACGCAAAAAAGAATTGAAGAAGTGTCGGTATGGATGCTACGCGAATATCCCTTACCTTGTGATAACTGTGACAGGCAAATGACTTGAAAATACGAACCAAGAGAAGTTTCGAATCCTTGTATATGATATCTGTATGTTCTGGTAGTAATTCTGCATAATACGGTCTATTTACTGCTTCAATACCCTCTCCGAAAATTTCTGACAAGTCTTGAATGGTTTTTTCAAACTTGTCTGGTTCAACCAAAATATCAATCGGAACCTGCCAAACATTTGTCTTTTTCTTTGAATGAAAATCTGCCGCGTGAATTCCCAACAATACAATATTCCTAGATTCTAAAAAATGTTCCATCTTTTCTCGTTCGCCATCAGAAATTGTCGTAAACCCGCCTTCTTCTGGTATACACTTGATAGGATAGTGTTTGTTGAGCAAAAGAAGTCTCTTGTAGACCTTTGACCAACGCGAAACGTCTCCTCGTGGTCTTGAAAGTTCGAGATACATGGACATGCGAAGGAAATTTGGAGACACGTAATGAATTCCCTCCTTGTGGAAATCCTCCTTCCATAATTTTTCAAATATAGGCGGTTCAAGATATGTTATGTCGGCTACACCGGTATAATTTACAAATACTTTAAACGTCATAATGTGTGCACCCGGTTTGACTTCAATGGCACGAAATCCAACACTGTAAAATTTATCAGCAAGTTCAAGCGCGTGTAATTGAGGTTCCATGCTGTAAAAATCATAATCAGGAATGTCGTAGAGAGGATCGTAAAACCTGTCTTCAGAAGGTAAAAGGTTATTGATTGCAGTTCCTCCATAACAAAGAACCTTCTTCTTCTTTAAAAATTCTTCGACAATCTTTAAAATTTCTTTAATTTCGGGGTTATGTGCCGCTTCGTAGTCAATTAGATCTTGCGCCTTCTTGACAAGTTCTTCCATTATATAGATACAACAAAATGGATCGCTTGGAGAAAAACTTGTGTTAAAGCAAGAGAAATGGCAGACAATATTCGTCGTCGTCAGCGAACAAAGAGTGGTCAAGCAGGTCCTCCTTCGGATGATAAGAAGAAACCAAGATATAATCTGAGAAGTAAGACGACGGAAGAAACGGTCCGTTGGGTAGACGACGATACTCTATTTGATGATGTTTCGGATAGCGATGATAGCACATATACGGCATCAACTAGCAGTAACAGTGAAAAGGAAGAAACAACAACACGGGTTCACGGAATTAGCGTTCCGTCCAACCTCCCTGTTTCTGTAAAAATTCACCTTCATGCCCGTGTAGATGATGAAGAAGAAGAGGAGGAGGAGGAGTCAGACGACGATGACGACAGTGGTGAAAGTTTTATCGGCGAAATTCTCAGGAGAAGTCTAGGAAATCACGGACCAATTATTACAATTCTGGGTGATGATGACGACGATGACGTCCGGGATAAAAGAAAGAAGAATTCGTCAGAATTGCCCATCAAACTATTTAGCCGCGAAAGGTCTTATTTTGAGAGTCTAACTCGCAAAAAGAAGAAGGAAACAGTTGAAAAAATGAAGAAGATTTCTGGAATTATCGGAGAGACGGAAGTTCCGCTAAAGTTTAAAACGTTGGAACTGACTACGAGTCCGCAAATTCAATCTGAAATTATACGAAAAATTGACATGATTAATCGAATGGGTTCCGACAGCAGCGAAGCACAAAAACTAAGAAATTGGGTCGATGGTGCACTCCGTATTCCGTTTGGCAAGGTTGTTCCCATGCCAGTTACAATTGCAGATGGAAGGGAAAAATGCTCTGAATTTCTAGATGCTGCACAAAAAGATCTTGACCGAGCAACGTATGGAATGTTGCCTGCGAAACTGCAAATTATGCAGACTTTGGCACAGTGGGTTTCGAATCCAGACTCAATTGGTAATTGTATTGCTATGAAGGGTCCTCCTGGAGTCGGCAAGACTGCCTTTGCACGCAATGGCATTGCAAAAGTCCTCAACCGTCCGTTTGTATTCTTCTCTCTGGGCGGAGCAACGGATATTGCACATTATACCGGTCATTCGTATACATACGAGGGTTCCATGTGGGGTCGTATTATCGACTCGATTATCCAATCCGGTTGTATGAATCCAGTGTTGTACTTTGATGAACTTGACAAGATTTCTGAAACTCCGCACGGACAAGAGATTACATCCATGCTTATCCACCTGACAGACCGCAGTCAGAATTGTCATTTCCATGATCGTTATTTTGCTGGAATTGACTTTGACCTATCACAGTGCCTGTTTGTATTTTCATACAATGACGAAACAAAGGTTCATCCCGTTCTAAAGGATCGTTTGACGACAATTCAATGTAGCGGATATAAGGAAGATGAAAAGAAGATTATCGTAGCAAACTATGTGTGGCCCGAGATTCTCAAGAATACCGGTATCAAACGAGAAGAATTGACTGCTACCGAGGAGGCAGCAGAGTACATTATCAAGGAGTATTCAAATGGAGAAGAAGGCATGCGAAATCTAATTCGCATCGTTGAAGCAGTTGTATCACGTATCAATTTAATACGCATCTCCAATGAAGAAAATGCCAAAAAGTACAGGTTCTACGTCCCAATTGAATTTCCCATGAAACTTACAGTAGATGTTGTAAAAAAAGTGCTTACAGACGTCTCGCCCAAGATACCCGAAGAATGGCGTTCAATGTACCTCTAAAAAATAAGAAATACTTAATAATGTCTGCGACATCTTTAAAGGAGGAAATTCAGTTTGCCAAGACGCATATACGAAATCGTTTTTCATTGTTGATTCTTCCTCACGTTTCTGAAGGTATGTGGTCTGTCTACGAAAATGCTCGTTCCGTGTGCGAAAAAAATAATCAAAGAGACCAAACTCTAAAAACGTTTCAGAACCTTCTGACTCGTATTCCCACCTGGAATGAAGAGACGTTGCAGGCAGAAGTAAAGAGAATTACAATTGCTTCAAAATGTTCATACTTGGAAGAATTGTTAACTGGTGTTCTCTTGACCTATCTTCGCGCATTTGCTTCGGTTCAGTATAGAAGTACAAGAGATGACGTCGAAGTAGAATTCGAGAGACCCCCTCTTCCAAAATTTATTCATGAACTCTACAAGGAAGTTGCACGAAAGTCGTGGGAATATGCATATCTATATCGTACGATTGGAGTAACTGGAGAGCAACAGGCAAAGAATAGAAAAGAAATTGAAACCATTATCGATAATGCTGTTGACACGGTTCTTGATTCCTTCTTGCCCTGGCAGTCTATAGTTCAGACGTATTTTTCAACTCCAGACGAAACTGTTCAGAAACCGGAAGAAGTCATTCAAGAAATAAAACCAGAAAGAAGTGTTCGATTTGACGAAGACGACGAAGACGACGAAGACGACGAAGACGACGAAGAACCTCCGAAACTAAAACTTTCTGACGAGATGCTTACATTGGATATTCCCGCACTAGACGAACCAGAAACGGTCGACCTGCAAGTGGAAGAAGACGAAGCGCCCAGTCTCGTTCTAAAATCGTAAAAAAGATGATAAAAATCAATAAAATGATTGATACAAGTGTTCTTGTAATTATCCTTGTAATTGCTGTTGGAAGTATTCTTGTATATGCAGTCGAAAGATATACAAAAAATAGACCGTTTGAATGGATGGATGCTAGCAAGATAGGTCTTCTTTCAGGAGCAGGTGCAGGTGGAATTGTCTATGCTCTTGGGGGAGAATCAGTGACAAGTGTAGTGTCATCCGTTACTGATTCCGTGCAGGACATGTTTGTAGGAAAACCTAGTTTTTAATCTCGCGAAGTTTATGCTTTTTTAAATCTTTTATAGAAGAAGATTTATAACATTCTAGTGTAATCTTTTTCTTATTGTTCACATTAATTAGAGTAGAACTCTGCTTTTTTAAACAGTTACCCATCTATATAAATACAAGATTCATTTGTTGGTACTTTTTCAGAAAACAAATATAGACTTCCAAACTTCTCTATTTGCTTTCTAGGAACTGCCGTGTCCTTACAATATTTTGCAATTGCCTTGTATAAGTGAAATCCTCGATAACGTTCATGCGTATCGCCTTCGCTTAAATTACGAAATAAGACTGACGAACCATCAGGAAGAGTTAACCACGACATGAAAATCTCAAATATACTATCCTTCTTGTATTCTTCATGAAGAGGTCCCTTTGGAAATAGGTCCCAAAACATGGATGTTGCCAGACGAACCAAATCAAAGGAAGGATTTGGTTTTACTTCCGGATATTTTGAATTGTAATACGGTTCAACATTATACTGTCCCCCTGCCTCTTCATTCTCTTCAAACTGTGAAGACATGAAAAATTTTGACTCCTTCATCTTTGGAAGTTTGATGGAAAAGCATGCACGATCAAAATCTATAATTTTAATAAGTTTTCCAAATGTAGGAACGCGGTATGCTTTTCCAAGTATATTATAGTAGAAAAACTCCTTATCCGTATCGATATACATTACATTCATTACATGAAGATCATTGTGTACAAAACCAAATCTTCGCTGTGCATATGCAAGTGCAAACACTACTTGTGCTAACCAAGAAATTCTCTTTTCTATTTCAGAGTGACTCTTGAACAAATCATAGAGGGTTCCTTGACACTTTTCCATAATGGTAACCTGTATCGGACAGTCTTTAAACACGGCATGGGCAAATGGTTCCTCTTCTTCGTCTTCAAATCCAATACCATCATCGTGAAGTTCTCCGTCTGAACTACATGAATGAATTCCAAAGACGTAATCTGTAGAATCTCCCTCGTCAATTTCTTCTTCCTCGTCCTCTTCTTCTTCGGTATGCGTCTCTTCTGTATTTGGTTGAATGCCTTCAATGTCAGTAATGCCAAGATCAATTTTTTCACTCGTATCTTCTAATTGAATGGGTTGGACAATGTCGTGAATCTTTAATTTTAGTTCGAAAAAGTGCCCAATATTTTGAGAAAACCAAGGTCTTTCGCACAAATCTTCATAGTCATCAGAAATGTTTAGTACATGCTTCTCTTCTATACCAGAAAAACTTCCATACACTTCTGGAAAGTGCGGGCACCCCGACTCGGATAATACAGAATTTATAAGACTGCCAATATATGCAGAATTGTTAGAATTTTGTATGTACTCTATTGGAGAATTGTCCGTCTGCGGAAGACCAACTCCCCCAAAATCCCCTCGCATAACAGAATAGGATGGAAGCAGCATGGACTTTTTAAGGTGGACTTCTCTCTCTCTTCCACCCGTATAAATTTTTGAAGGACCACTAATTGTCTGTATCATATTACGAGTCTTCAGTCCGTACTGATACGGATTTCGCAAATTCTCCAACTTGAAAAGTTTTTGAAGAGGCGGAAAATAAGGTTGAATTCTTCGTAGACCCCATTCTTTGCATGCTTGCTCCTGTAATCCTTGATAATTTGAATATCTATGAACTTCAAGAGGAATAGTCATGGTTTTTAATTCATGCAGGGGTTTCGGCATTGTTGTATTTAATTCTTATTTTGCTTGGCAAACTTTTTACGCTGTTCCTTGCTGTATCGCAGGGAAAAGTCTAGGATAGAACCTTCGGCAGGAAATAGATAGTCAAAATAATCCTCTAAGAAATAGTCATGAATGTAGGTTAGTTTTTCAGTCAAATCTGACAAGAATAGAAAAATGGTAAACATAAAGAACAATCCAACAGTATATGTATTTACAAATTCAACTAACGTACTTCGCACCGGAATGATGGGAATGTATTCGTTGAAAAGACGATTCACCCAAAAAGCACTCACTGCAATCATGGACACTTCGACAAATATATCCGTCATTTTAAATGAAAATGATTTTCGCTTCCATTCTTCCCCGAATACGTCAAACAAGTAATACATTACATAAGACAATCCCGCACCGGCAAACGTGTACATTATTGCAAAAATCACTATATTTGCAGTTATTCGAAGTGAATCACCTGCATTCATAGGAACACTAGTAAGAACATATGAATATTTCACCATTATTTTAATGTAAGACAATAGACAATGAATTTCAATATCCGTAAATTTAACATGGATGTTCTCAAAGAAAGATGTGCTACAGATTCGCACAAGTCTCCCATGATTGTCATTATCGGTAAAAAAGACACGGGGAAATCCTTCTTAACTCGAGATATTCTGTTCCACACACAGGACTGCTTTCCAATTGGAACGGTAATTTCCGGAACAGAAGTTGCCAATGAGTTTTTCCAAAAAATAGTTCCTTCGAAATTAATTCACGACAAGTACAAACCCGAAATTGTCATGAATGTTATTCGTCGTCAACTTACCTTGAAACAACAGAGAAATCTTTCCAAATCAACAAGCATTGATCCAAGAGCATTTTTGATTCTAGACGACTGCTTATACGATGCCAGTTGGATTCGCGAGGAATCAACACGATACGTATTCATGAACGGACGCCATGTAGACCTATCGACAATTATTACCATGCAATACCCGCTTGGCATTACCCCTAACTTGCGCACCAATGTAGACTTTGTATTCATTCTACGAGAAAACATTCTTGGAAATCGCAAGAGAATATATGAAAACTATGCAGGCATGTTTCCCACATTTGAAATGTTTTGCCAATTCATGGACCAATGTACCGAAAATTATGAATGCCTTGTAATTTGTAATTCAAGTTCTTCCAACAAACTAGAAGATCAAGTATTCTGGTACAAGGCATCTGATCACCCAGACTTTCACATGTGTGCAGAATCGCTATGGGTGGACAATAAACCATTTACTTCAACAATGTTGGCAGCAGCAGAATATACTCCGGATGCCGTGCGCAAATCTTCTGGACCCTTTGTACACGTTAAAAAGGGCGGTCTTTAATCACTTCGCATGGCACCCTCCGACGGATGAACCGGTTTCGAGGCATCTTCCAAGGCAGAATTTCTCTTGGCATTTTCCTCCTTCTGACGCTTAACTGCTTCCTCACGCTCCTCTGCAAAGAAGAGTTCCTTATTTGCCTCATTCTCCTTGTAACGGCGCATAATCTCATTCAACTGGGCATTGGCATATTCCACATTTTCCATGAGATGCTCAGAAGGTTCCCAAGGCAACCAACAACCAACCCGACCAATCATCAAATTATCCTTTGGATACTTGCGCTGAAGAACCTTGCACCAAAGTTGTGCCTCCTCATACGAAGGAAACGCACGACGCACCTTCACACCTCGAACGTTGCACTGATAATTGTGTTCCTTGTCAAACATTTCTTGAATCTCCTTTTCGTGCTTCAATAGAAACACTTGATATTGCTCAGGAACATTCGTCTTTTTGATGTCTTCGCGATGCGTCTTTTCAAAGTCATGAACGTCCTTCATAATGTCATCAATCTTGATGGAATACTTTTTGGACAAATAATCTGCAAGATGTTCTAGACCCTTGACCTTCCAATCATAATCCATCCACTGAATAAACTTTTCAAAATAATAGTCATTTTTCTGCTTGAGAATCTTCTCCGGCGATAAAAAACTTACAATACAATATCTCTGATTCGGAATTTCTGGATCCTCTTCGAGATAATCAATGGGTCCATCGGCATCGTGAGTGGGCAGTTCTACTTTCTTGGACATATTATAAGAAAATACGTCAGTTTTCTTAAAATAGAAACGCGCCGTAAAATAAATGCTTTGTTGTGCAAAACAATTCGCATATGACATAATAGAACCACAACAGGAACCTCCTCTTATGAATTCATCGGTTCCAGATATTTACAATATTCGATATAATCTCCCTAGAACGACAGACATGGCAGTTTGTATTGTTGTATTTAATCCATCAAATTCAAAGAGAATGATTATGAATTATTTTTACATTTTAGAAAAACTGAAATTGGCAGGCATTCCAACATATACTCTTGAACTCACTTTTGAAGATAGAAAACCCGAAATACAAAACGCATATCACGTTAGTTCAGATAGTCATCTGTTTCACAAGGAAAGACTGTGTAGACTTTTGGAAAGGAAAATACCGTCAAAGTATACAAAATTGTGCTTTATAGATGCAGATGTCTTATTTGATAATCCAAATTGGTACAATGATACTTCTGCTCTTTTGAATAGTCACGAAGTTCTGCAACCATTCAGTGTAGCAACTTGGTTGGATTTGACATATAAAACGTCCGTCATGGAAAGATTGTCCGTTGTATTCATGGATCGCAGTTTGAGATTTAATTCAAATTATCACCCTGGTTTTGCATGGGCATTTCAACGACCTTGGTACAATCGCGTTGGATTTTACGAAGTTGCCATAACTGGAAGCGGCGATACAATGTCTGCTGCCGCATGGCTTGGCGTCGATTTTCCTGCCGGATATTTAAAACCAGCATTTATTCCATCCTTTGAAGAGTACAAGAAGAAACTTGTAATTCTACCAAAGATATGTTCAACGCCTGGAACATTATACCATCTATGGCACGGCAATCGTGCAAATAGAAAGTATGTTGCCAGACACGAATGTGTAAATGATATTGCAGATATTCGCGACGTCCTTGCAACAAACAAGGATGATGTTTTTGAATTGTCAAATAGAAAACTGAACGCAGACATGAGAAGATACTTTGATGAACGCGAAGATGACGGTTTATCTTGACATTTTTTCTTGACTGTTAATTAAAACATGTGGTTAATGTCTGTGTATGCCGCGGTACTATTCTACCTGCTGACCCCCGGAGTTGTTCTGTCCCTGCCCCCTGGTGGTTCTCGCATGACGGTTGCCCTTACACATGCAGTTGTGTTTGGTCTTGTATGGATGCTCACTCATAAACTAGTATATCGCGTCCTCAGTTCTGGAAGATATTAAAAAATTCTCTTTATGAAATTATAAAACAAATGGCAGATACATCCAAAGCCCCCGCGACTCCTTCGATGGGTGTTGATATTGCAGATTTAGTGAAGCGCCTCGTGAAGTATGCCCTGGAGGGTCTCGCGGTAGCCGTTGCGTGCTACCTACTGCCAGGCAAGAAGCTGCGCGCTGATGAGATTGGCATGGTTGCCCTCACTGCCTTGGCCGTCTTTGCCATCCTGGATATATATGCCCCGTCTGTTGGTTCCTCCGCTCGTACGGGTGCAGGGTTCGGTATCGGCGCCAACCTGGTTGGTTTCCCGATGCGCTTCTAAACTTTCCAACTCGTTCATATAGTCTCGACACCCATAGTAACACATGGCACATGAAACACAGCACCCTCCGGTAGCAGTTGCTAACAATAATATATTTTCGACGATACATGACATATTATATAATGTTTCGTTTTCAAGGTAACTGGTTTGCCGTGAAACCGAAACAATTTGAACCTGAAAGACAGACTCATGAAATTATGTGGGCAATAGCAAGGGGTGTAGACCCGAAAAAGGCATATCGTGATTGGTATGAACGCGAAAAAAAAATATCTTCAATCATTTATCCAGTAATATACAATGGTAAATGAACTCGTTGTAACGGGAGCAAAGGCAATTGGTATTACATTTGCCATACTTGTCATTTTTGTTGGGTTTTATTGGGCATTTCGTGGATTTCCACCCGGATCGCGCGTAGTTATCTCGGAACTCCCAAAAGTACACCCAGAAGGAAAGAAGAGTGTCGGAGAAGCAGCCTTTTACTTTTTTTATACGTCTTGGTGCCCGTATTCAAAAGAGGCACTACCAAAAGTAGAAAGTCTTCGTGATCTTGTAGTTGATTATACGTATGGTGGAAAGCGCATTCACATAGAATTGATTAATTGTGACGTGGACAAGAAAAGGTGTGAATTATACAAGATTGATTCATACCCCTCTTATAAACTTGAAACGTCGAATAACTTGTATACCTACGACGGTCCGGCAGACGTTTCCGTGTTTCGAGAATTCCTTATTTCGGCGCTTGGTCCAGAGACTCGTTCCTAGACAAGAAATCACTCATGCACAGATACCCCGTTTCTTGAAGATGTTTTAGTGTTTCTGGAATATTTTTAAGGAAAAATAAAGGAGTTTCGTTTTCAGTCAAAAGACAGGTATTGTCAGGATACGCGTCTTGAATTTGTTTAATTCCTCGTATGGCGCGACAATTCATAAGTAAAAATATGTAATCACTTACGTCTGAAGTATAACATAGCAAAAACATTGTATTTCGTCGATCCTTCTTTGGTATCGCAAGGGATATATTTTCACACATGATAGCACCATCTATATACGTTTTTTCCTTTATGCGATGCGGAGTGAATACAAATGGAAGTGCAAAAGAAGCACGTAGAGCATCCCACAGGAGAATTTCTCCCGAAAATCGAACTGCCTTTATGTTGGTGAGATCAGATGCGATAATGTGCAATGGAACGAGAGCATCTTTAATCTTTAAACTGCTTAAATCAAGATTATGTCTTTGAAATACTTCCTTCAAGAATACAAACAAACTACTGCCATCGTCCATACCCTTGCGATCTCGTGCCGTCAATATGCTAGACAATGATACAGATTGAAATACTTTTTGAATATCAGAAATTTCATTTAAAATTCCTGGTAATTCGTCTGCCGAAAATCCAAATGCAATGGCACTTCCTATGATAGCACCTATTGAAATTCCATAAATGCCTTCGTTGAAAACCTTGTATAGGTATTTTTCATTATGAAATTCTGAAAGTTTCTGTATTGCTCCTACGTGTAACGCACCTCTCATGCCACCCCCGTTGAGTGCTAATATTTTCATGTTATTTTCTTCTTTGTAATGATTAGGTAAATGTCTCTCAATGCACGCGATCTATGGAAGCAAACAGACCAGCAAAAGACAATAAAAATGAATGCCATGAAACCTGTTCTCACCAACTTGTTTGCACAGTTAAAGACCCACGCTGCAAAATATCCAGACAGTCCCGTCTTTGCTTTTGATGTTCCGTCATTTGTTTTTGGGTATCCTCTTTTCAATCATGCAGAAGCAATACAATATTGCAAGGAATTTCTTGAAGAACGCGGATTTCAAGTATGGATATCATCCGGTAGTACCCTTGTTGTTTCTTGGATAAAACCCGCCAAGAATGTCACGAAAACAACATTTGTACCGCCACAACAAGTTGGTTATCGTCCATTTGTATACGACGACTCTGCACTAGAATTACTGCGTTCAAAAATTAATTGATAAAAACGAATGAATGAATACACTGAATTCTTTCAATCATAAAATGAATTCTTGTAATCATCCCCCTACAAAAATTGTAATTGAAGAAGGTCAAAATGTATGCATGTGCTGTGGTATGATTTTAGATCAATTTATTTCACAAGAAGCAGAATGGAGATATTATGGAACAGAAGATCGCAACGACGACCCAACGCGTGTTGGTCTAACAATTCATTCGTTACTACCCGAATCAAGTTATGGAAGCATGGCAATGAACAAGAAAACAAACTCGGAACAATTACGAAGTATTCAACGACTATCAGTATGGTGCTTGGCATCCAATTCGGAACGTTCATGGTTAACTGTAATGGAACTCATGAATGGTTACGCGTATCGTCATGGATTCACAAAGGCAATTTTGCAGGAGGCATGTGCTCTCTTTCATAGTCAAGAAGATGCCTTGAAATTGCGTGGAGAAACACGCAGGGCATTGATGGGAGCATGCTTCTTTCTTGCTTGTCGTCGGTTTGAAGTATCACGAACCCACGAAGAAATATCTGAAATTCTCAAAGTTTCTACACGAAGTCTTTCCAAAGCAATCCAGAGATTTGGTATTATTTTGGAAGACAATCCGCTATTAATGACACAATTGTCCCTGTCTGAGCGCATGATGAATGGACTTTCAGTCAACGAACAACAACGAAATCGTATTCTCGACAGAATTCGTGAAGTATTCAAATGCCCTCACGAAGAACTTTCACATACTCCAAAAGTCATGGTAGCAGGTATTATTGCGAGCATTCTATCTGAAAGCATGGACAAGACAACGTTGAAGTCATTTCTCAAAGATTTCAGTAAACATTCAGGAGTGTCGGTTGTAAGCATACAAAAAGTCATGAAGGCGTGAATTATGATGGGAATATATTACCCCCTATGCCATAGTATATAAAGATCAGTGTTTTCGGATATCCGCCATCAGACGTAGAAGCAATAGTTACTACGTTAGTGCTACCATTTCTTTGGATATCCAATCCTGCACCGCCTCCGGCGTCTGTAACAGTGAAAAACTCATTAAGTGCCATTATAGATCTCCTATAGCTCCAATTGGTCTGAGCTACAAGAAGTATATCATAAATGCCTAAACCATTATTAGGAGACAACGTAAGTATTGTACCGTTAGTTGATAGACTTTGAGAATATGAAGTGATACCGTAAGCAACCAACTGACTACGGTTCATTGTAACCCCTCCAATGTTATTGGATGTTTTTGACGGGTTTGAAATAGAACCGTATTGATTAATAACTACGGGGTTTGATCCAACAGAACTACCTGTTAATTCAATTGTACCGCTCTGGAATGGTTGCAATTTTGCGACGCTGTTTCCTCCAACACTATCGAAGTTAAAACTTCCTATTCTAGATTTTTGAGTTGAATCAGGATATAAATAAAGAAACGTGTTATCATTTCTTATCAATCCGTTCGAAAGGATTACTCCCCCAATGTTATTGGATGTATTTGACGAAGTAGTAAAACCAGAAGCTGCGCTTACCTGTCCATTACTGCGATTAATATATAGGTAATTGTTTTTAAAACTACCAGCATTATCATACCCACCAATCACAAAATCACTACCTACATCATTGGCTCCTTCCACGTTTACAAGACCAACACCCCAGCGAGGTTTATCCGAAAGGTTAATAATTGCCATTCCGAAAGAAGTTCCACCACCTAGATCTTGTACGCGCGGTTGAACTATATTGTTATACAATCTAACCCCTCCAATGTTATTCGAAGTATTTGAAGGATTTAAAATAGCACCCGTTAAGGTTGTATTTCCATTACTGCGATTTATAATCAACGGCACATCTATGATCGTTCCGGCGTTATCATACCGCCAAAGTGTAAAATCTTCTCCAGCATATGCCGTACCGATGTTCCATCTCGATATATTTGAATCTTGTGCGAGAAGAGCTATCGAGCCATTGCCTGGAGTAACATTAAGACCAATTGTACGTTGATTTAATTGTACTCCTCCAATGTTATTGGATGTAGTTGACTGATTTTCAATAGAACCATTCGAATTAATGCGTAAAGAGTTATTAATTGTTCCGTCAGAAGACCCTGTTAATCGTACACTACCATTCGACATGGGATAAAATACAACATCATTACCTACACCACTTGTATAATTTATTTGAAGATTGCCAATTCTACTCACATCCTGCCCTGTTTTTAAATCGATATTGCCCGAAGCAATACGCGCAAACCCCGAAATATTATAACCAGAAATATCGACATTTTGACTTGCAGGGTATTGTGCCCAATTAGAAGGATTTCCACCTCCGCCAGTAGAATTAATAGTATACACTCCGTTATTGCTTGTAATAATGACGTTGGTACCTGCAGAAAGACCTGCTACAACAGCAGAAATAGTCACTGCTCCGGTTGAAGTATTTGTCGTTAGTCCGTTTCCAGCAGATAGACTGGTTACGCCTCCTGCTCCACCGCCAGTAGAATTAATAGTATACACTCCGTTATTGCTTGTAATAATGACGTTGGTACCTGCAGTAAGACCTGCTACAACAGCAGAAATAGTCACTGCTCCGGTTGAAGTATTGGTTGTTAGTCCGCTTCCAGCAGATAGACTGGTTACGCCTCCTGCTCCACCGGCAGTAGAATTAATAGTATACACTCCGTTATTGCTTGTAATATTGACGTTGGTACCTGCAGAAAGACCTGCTACAACAGCAGAAATAGTCACTGCTCCAGTTGTTCCGCTAGATGTTAGTCCGTTTCCAGCAGATAGACTAGATACACCTGCACTTGCTCCACCCGATACACTTACATTTGCAGAATAAAGATTGCCTGTAACATAGATATTCGAACCTACAACTAAATTGCCACCGATTCCGGCACTTGTAGCAGAAACATTTCCAACGACGGTTAAATTACCTGGCAGAATGTTTACTCCGCTCATTTTGTTATTATATATTTATTTTTATATTGATCGTAAAACGTATGAATCTGTAACAAAATTAGGTGTTATTCCGTTATAAGGAAAATTATACATGGTTGGTGTTATAGTATTATTTGATATAATCACAGAAGATGTACTAGTAAATATCTGAAAATAACTATAAGGACTCAATGTTATTTTTTGAGGTACTGCAGTGAACCCGGGATCCGTAACGGAAGAAAAGGATATACTATTAACAGAGGGTTGTAGTCCATATGGAAATACAAATCCAGAAGAAACACAGAATACGGTTGCTCCTCCAATGTTTGGAGCAACTACAGACCCTGTAGTTGAAATCTTTGTAGCATTTACGTTTCCATTTATCACGGCATTTCCATTGGTTATGACGAGATTTCCATTGGGTATTGTCAAGTTTCCATTACCTGTAGAAAACCCACCTGCTACTACTATATCGCCACCCTGTCCATATATTATTGAACCATTGAGATCTATGATGTAGTTTGTAGAAACGTCTCCTACAAATACGTTTCCGGGCAGATATGTATCAATTCGAGCATGGTAATAACCCTCTGTAAAAGTATATTCTGGCCGAAAAATATTTCGTAATATATTTTGGTCGTATACAGAATTATAATTTCCTGATATACTACTCATTATATTTTTGACTCCAAACTATTTAATAACTTTCTCCCTATATTATACATCGAGATGTCTGTCGCCGAGCGCTACACGCTTTTTCCGATCAAGCAAAACGAGACTCAACTGTACCGCCTATACAAACAGGCTGTCGCCTCGTTTTGGACGGCAGAGGAGATTGATTTTTCACGAGACGACTCTGATTGGGAAACCTTGAATGATAACGAAAGATTTTTTATTAAACAGATTCTGGCATTTTTTGCCGGATCTGACGGAATTGTACAGGAAAATTTGGCAACACGATTTCAGAGAGACGTGGATAGTCCGGTTGCGAAATTGTTCTATGCATTTCAAAATGCTATTGAAGGCATTCATTCCGAGACTTACTCGCTGCTCATTGATAAATATGTAAAAGACAAGGATGAACAAGTCGTATATTTCAGAGCCATTGACAACTTCCCCTGTATCAAGAAGAAGGCAGATTGGGCACTACGCTGGATTGACAGTAGTGATTCTTTTGTCCGTCGGTTGGTTGGGTTTGCTTGTGTTGAAGGCATATTCTTTAGCGGCGCTTTTTGCTCGATTTATTGGCTCAAAAAACGAGGTTTGATGCCGGGTCTAACCTTTTCAAATGAACTCATTTCGCGAGACGAAGGACTTCACACCATTTTTGCAGTTGCCATGTACCACTTGGGAAGTCCTCTGGCAGAAAAAGAAGTCCACGATATCATTAAAGATGCTGTAGACATTGAAAAGGAATTCATTTGCTCTGCTCTGCCCTGTACTCTCATTGGCATGAACTCAAAACTCATGTCACAGTATATTGAATTTGTTGCTGATCGTCTTGCTGTTCAGTTGGGAACGTCCAAGATTTACAATTCACAGAATCCATTTGATTTTATGGAACTCATTTCTCTTGAAGGCAAAGGTAACTTTTTTGAGCGTCGTATTTCTGATTATAGTAAACCGGGTGTGGTGGCAAATAAAGAAGAAATGGTAATCAAGACCGATCTTGAAGACTTCTAATTCGTTTAAATAATGAATAAAAACTAATAGAAAAGTGTAAATGGAATTTTTTCATGGAGTCGTTGCACTGCTTGCAGGACTAGTCCTCGTGCTGTCTGGTCTGGTCATTTGGTTGTACGTTCAGCAGTCTCGTCAGCAGCAGGCAATTAGTGCGATTGCGGTCGCAATGACAAGTCCGCCTCCGAGTTATCCTAGCGAAGATATCATTTTCAAACAGGAAACTCCGGATGCAGTACAGGTAGACGATCGCGTTACTGTAGAAGACGAAGATGAGGATGAAGAGTGCGATGTTGACGGCGAAGACATGACGGACTTGAAATCAAAGACGGTAGTTCAACTCCGTGAAATGCTTACAGAGAAGGGAATTCCTTTTAATAAAAGCGATAAAAAGTCAACTTTAATTTCTCTGGTACAAGCAGCATCATGAAATTAGTTAGTGTCGACGTAGGAATTCGTAATCTTGCCGTGTGTGTTTTAGAGGGAACTTCACGACACGATGTTAAAATTATAGGATGGGATGTGATTGATGTTATTGGTGAAAAGAATGGAGTATCAAGACCCGCATGTTTTAAATGCAAAAAACCGGCAATGTGGACTTCGGGGGAACTTTTTTCGTGTACAAAACATTGTCCAAAGAGTGAAACTATTACAAAGACGGCACTGAATAAAAAGTCAATTGGAGAATTACAGGAATTGGCGCGATCGTATGGAGTTACTGGAAAAAAGAAACCAGAACTCGTGAATGGTATTTATGCACATTTGAAAACGGGAGGATGGACAAAATTCAAGGGAAATGTAAAATTTGGAGGAGGTGTTCTTGAATTGATTCCAGACATTATCAAATCTCTTGATGCAAGATGTCATTTTTGGAATGGAGCAGACATGTGTATATTTGAGAATCAATTGGATCGTCGCATGTTTGCCGTTCAATCCATGCTACAAATGTATTTCTCGTGTCGCGGGTTTCAAACGAGTGGAATTTCTGCAATTCATAAATTAGAAAATATATTGACAATTGACGACCGAACAGATTCATATCGCGGTCGTAAAAAGACTGGAATTGTGCATTGCGAAGCACTTTGTCCCCCTTGTAATTTGGACTTTTTTCAAAGTCATCGAAAGAAGGATGATCTTGCTGACTGTTTTCTACAAGGAATCTGGTACATGGAACATGCGTCCGCGCGTTAAGAGTTTTAAAAGAACAACCTAAAAAATCATAATGGATGTCCCTGGAGCAGATTTACTCATGAATAGTGCAGTTACCACCACTGCAGATACGAAACTTCCTGAACTCGAGGCAGTTTCTCTAGATTTTACGGATCTTCCTGCCGAACAACCTCCTCCGCCAAAGTTGGTTCCGTCTTCAGACGAAATTGGTGTTACGCGATCACGAGATGGCATTGAAAATTTGAATGCTGAAGCATACTTTAAACCTGCGGCACCTGCACCCAGGGTATCCGAAGATGCAATTGTCAAGAGAAAGTATGAACTGCTGCGCAAGTTTGATAGATTGAATCGTTTGGGTGTTCCTATGCGAAAGAGATTCACAATGGATTCTCCTGTCGAAGAGATGGAACTTGAAATGGAATTTATTCGTCGTGAAAAGTCGATGGATTCTACCATTAAACAGTTTTCCGAGTGGTTTATTAGCGGCATGAGTGCGCTCGAGTGGGGGTCCAAAAATGTAAACATGATGAAGATGTTTGGTCTACAACTCGATGGTCTTTCACAGTCTGCACAGATGAATGTTGGAGACTACGAAGAAGACTTTGAAGAACTCTACGACCTGTACGGCGACAAGTTGAGAATGCATCCTCTTGTACGTATTCCCATGCGTACATGTATGATGGTGTACATGGTTCATTTGACAAATCAAATGGCAATGAAGGCACCCGTTCCAAACATTCAAGAAATCTTGAGAACAAATCCAGAGATTGCGAGACAAATGGCAGCATCTGCAATGCAACAGCAAACTGCGCAATTTAAGCAGCAGGCGCCTCCTCCTCGTTTTCCAGAACCCCCTGTAAAGAAACCTCCTCCGAAACCCGAACAAGAGAACCCCCTTGCAGGTTTAATGTCGTTTTTGGGAGGAACAAATCCGCCACAGGAAGTAAAGACTGTGAGAGAAATCAAACCACCGTCTAACATGGGTATTTCTGACATTCTAAAAAATATTCAGAGAGAAGAAAAGAAGATTTCAACACCTTCGGTTGATATGCCGAAACCCGCATTGAAATCTGCTCTAAGAAAGTCTGGAAGTTCAGATGCTCGTAAGTCGTCTAAAAATTCAGTAGTGATTAAGCTGTAAAAATTGAACCCATTATCAGTGGTGTATTTACTAATTCGGTATAATCAGATGATTCTCGATATTGAGACATTATCTAAATATATAAATTTTATGTAAATAAAATTAAGTTGTGCCAATTACGGGTGCACTCGTGTCGAACGCGGGGTTCTTTGTTGTCTGCGGAAATCCTGCCATTACTCGCAAAAGTCCAAACGGACTGCCGCTATCCCTTGTCTCATTCAATCCGGGACGAATACTCTTGGGCAAAATTCCTATGCGACTATTTTCATTGAAAATTCCATCAACTAAAATAGTAAAAACAGCAGTCAATACAAGTGCGGCAATAATATCACGAGTACCGACAAATACAACTGCAAAAATTAGTACTTGACGTAATAAAGAATTTGTCAAGTACTCTTTTTGTGTTTGAGACAACTCAATCGTTATGAAACGACTTCCCACATTTAGGAATATCATCATAAGTCCAACAAAAAGTTTACTTCCATTGACGCTCTCAATTAACATTATTTAAAAGGAGGAATTAAAATGGGTGCCCGTCTAATGTTTCATCGCGAGCATTTGCAAATGTCTCCTTTTTTTCTGATGGTTTCACAGTGTGAATGGCACTCGCGGGTTCGACCCTCTTGTCTTCCTTTACGTTAGAACCGGGAAGTGGGTTCTTCTCGTCTGGTTTCTGTTCGTCTGCCTTCTTTTCAAGTTTCTTCTTTTCGTCCTTTTCATCCTGCGTCGTCATGTATTCGCGCGCTGGGATGGACAGTACCACAGCAACTGCCAATAACAGGGCAACTGATAAAGATTGTACAGTACCCACATAAACAACAAATGCCAGGGCAACAATCTGTGCTAGAGGAGATGTCAGCAAACCAACAATCATAGGAGGCGCAGGACGAGTAAAAAAGACAATATATGCTACAAGAATGCCAGATAGAATGTATTGGGCATTTTTAGAGAGTGCCATTATTACTTTAATTCCCAATTTTTTATACAGATAATTAGACAATGGCAAGTCTTGAAGAAGTTTTTGGAGGAATGTATGGAAAGGGTAAACTCCCAAAAAAAGAAACAGAAGTTCATTCAAGTCAAAAAGTATACAATAGTCCGACACGTCGCACGGAAGCAGCGCTGCAGGAGCATTCAAAACTTATAAATGAACTTGAACGATCCTTGCCGATTGCAAATTCCGACGAAGAAATGGTAAATAACTATTCCCCTGCAAAACTCTCGGGTCAGGCACGGTCAAATGCCAATCAAATTGAACCCTTTACAGTCAAGGATTATACGCCTCCTCCGATACCCGGGACTTATAATTTTGCATATGAGTCACCGATACCTGCTATTGATAAATCTCTTGGTTGGGATCGTCGTATCGATAAAATCATGAAGAAACTCGAATACACTCCCGAGACATCTACACACGATTTGATTCTCTATGTTTTTACAGGTGTCTTCTTTTTATTCGTATTGGATACATTTGTCAATATTGGTAGGCGCTCAAAATAGAAAGTTTACTAGCGCATACTTGAATAGTTTCAAACACGTGTTTATCTTCGTCTCAGAAAGTTTATCAATGTTCAAGAGAAGAGATGGATAATTGGGAAGTATAATTTCAATACTATGGTGCGGTTCATCATCCATCTTAATAAGTTCGAAAAGATTTGAAACATATGCAATGACTCCAACATTGTTGGTAGTAAATGACTGGCGTATATTATTTCCGCCCTCCTTGTATAGTATTTCATATACATTTGATTTTGTACTTATAATTTTAATAATATCATCGGGTCCTACCATACGTTGAAGATAAATTATGAATTCCATGTATAGTTTATATTTATTTTCTGTTTTGTAAATGGGTTACGAGCAACACATGTTTTCTTATAGACCAAGGAATCCGTTTGCAGAAACGGGCAATCCTAACACGCCTTTAATGCTGAATGGTTGAAGAAGGACAGAAAGACTCGCCGACAACCTCCCAAAATTTACAGGGATTAAACCCTTCTCGGTTTTGTTGGTGCATATGGATTGGTTTTTGCTGGGTTCAATTTTTTTGGGTCACTAAGTGCCGGTTTGAAATGTTCGTTGGTCTATCTTCTGCGATATGTTCTACGTCCTCCAAGTGGCCCGCGACCTCTTGATATACTACGACGACGCATTGCTCTTCGTAATGTTCCTTCCGCGCGTGTTCTGCTCTCTAATGCTTGTGTAGAAGGCGGGACAGGTGGCAGAGCAGGAGGAGACGCGACAGGTGGCAGAGCAGGAGGAGACGTGACTTGCGGTGGGTTTAATAAAGCAGTAAGTGCTTGTGTTCTCATATTTTGAATTTCAATTGAACGAGTCGTCTCTGGAAGTGAAATTTCACTCTGGACAGGTCTTTGACCTCCTGTAACATACTTTTCAAATCCCCATATTAATCCGTAAAGCAACATGGTGAGAATTAATACTATAAAAATATAACCAAAAATGATGTCCTGTTGTTTAACATGCGACGATACAAGAAGTTGAAATATAGTATGAAATGCCTCTGAAATCTGTACGCTTCTATCTGTTATGTTTTGTGATAGAGTTGGAAAGGTTTCAATGTATCGTATTGTTTCATTGATATCTGGCATCGGCGGTGCCTCTGTTATATTTTCCAATACAGGAAGGGGAGTAGGAGTCGGTGTAGGAACAGTGTCTAGAACCTGCGGTACAGGCATTGTAGCAAGTGATGGAGCAAAGTATGCAAGAGTTGATGTTGCTAGTCCTGCTACAGAACCATACATACTTGATGCTACAGTTCCCATGGCATCAATTGTTGCACTGGTTCCTTGAGTTATACTATCAACTGCACCCGTTACAGCATTTGTTGCTACTCCAATCGTAGAAGCATGAAAAGTTTCTGCCATTTCCACTGCAGCAGTTTGAGTAATTCGAGCAGCAGTTTCTGCACCAACTAATCCAGTTGCCAACACTGTTGAACTAGTTCCAACAATTAAGTTTGAACCAACACGAAAGAAGTAAAAAATAAAACTAGTAATTAGTATGGAAGTAAACAATGAATAAAAAACCTTTTCTCCTCTTGTAGTGCCTCTTATTCTTCGTATTTGAGTATCGAGAAGTTCTCTCTCTAGTCTTCTACGCTCATTCACATGATCAACATCTGCTTCTAGTTGTCTAACGATTGCCTCTGCAGCACGACGACGCAGAGTGGCAATATCATCATCATGTTGTCCTCCAACTACTAACGTTTCTCCCAGTTTCTGTCTTAATATGGTTGCCTTTACAACTTCAACCGTCTGTTTACTTATTTCTTCACTAAATCCCTTCTTATCAAAATACACTTCAAGTAAGTCAACCAACTGATGCAAGGGTTTGTTTAATACATCACATGGACCAAATTGTATATAACCATAACCGAGCAACACTGGTACAAAATTTGTAAATCCGTTTAATATTGCATTCCCTTCCATAGATACAAGGGCATCTTTGGCAACTCCGACTTCTGTGACCTCTTCCATAATTTATATTTATATTAGGTTTTCTCTTTTTGCTATATCCGAATCAGGACCTCTGAACGTCTTGCCATGAAGAACAAAGGAATGAACTCTTGCATACCCCCACTGCTGTTGTGTTGCACCAGGACGATGTCCTGTTCTCCATGCAGCAAGACCTCGGTTGTAGACTTCTCGCAGTGAATTTAGAGATATTTTTGTTGCCTTTGAAATGTCTTCAAGACTCTTGATGCCCGGATACTTTTTGTGAAACCTAGCAGTATAAGAAGACTTACGAGTCTTTACTCCAATATCAGTCTTGAATAGGCGATATGCGGCGGGATCTTTCCAATGTTTTGCAGATCTGCGTGCAATCTCTTTTTTTCGTTGTCTCTTTCTTGTTATTGACAGTCCTTTGAAGTATTTCTCTGGCAAATACATTATAATGAGCGAAGATAAGACGACAGTACCGTCCATGTTAAAAACGGCGCGTCTTCCAAACAATGGTTGGACTGTAGAACAAGAAGAACTTCTTGCCGAATGGAGTGACAAGGGACTCTGTTATCGTTGGCTTCACGACAGGACTGAAAAAAAATATACACGCATGAATGCCGTGTTTACAATTCCAATTATCATTCTATCCACACTTACAGGAACTGCAAGTGTAGGTTTAGATAGTTTTGTCCCCGTTGGTTTTCAAAAGAATGCACAGGGAATTGTTGGAGGCGTTTCCATCTTGACTGGAATTATCGGAACTATTGCAAATTTTCTCAGATATGCTCAGGGAATGGAAGCACATCGAGGTGCTTGCATCTCATGGGGTAAATTACAAAGAAGAATTGCTGTCGAACTGGCACTTGCTCCTTCCCAAAGATCTGATTGTGCAGAATTCTTGAGATTGTGTAGAGCAGAGATGGATCGATTGATTGAACAGAGTCCTACAATTCCGGACGAAGTTATAGGACAGTTTGAAAATCAATTTCGCGGAATAAAGGATGTAAAACGACCAGAAGTCTGTAATTCTCTTGAACATACATATATTTTTCGAGATGCGAGAACTCCTCAAGAGAAAATATCAGATATCATGTCAAAAGCTACAAATATAATGAAAACAAGGGAGGGTGACGAAATCAAAAAGATTCTGGGCGCAGGTGAACACGAAATAGAAAGAGAAGTTGTAAAACGAAAAACAAGCATAACCAATACATTACAGAAAACAATAGATGAAGATCTTGCTAGACTACGTGCTATGAAAGTCGTAGGCACGTGGAAACCTCTCAACAGAAGACGTTCAGAAGTCCATATTGAAGTTCCTATGTCTTAGGAGGCGGTGGTGGTTTAGGAGTTTGAGGTGGTTTGGGAATTAGTGGATTTGTACGTATTAATGCAGGTGTTGAAACAGAAGGAGGCAAGGGGATAGTTCGTGAACTGATAGTGGTAGGATTAAATGTCTTCTTTTCGGCACCGTGTCTCGCAGGAATAGGAATAAATTTGGAACTCGTTTTATTAAATGAAGCACGTCTTTGTAGCATTGTTTGTTTATCAATACCGGTAGTTACCGGTGCCGTCTTTGCAGATGACAATGTAATTGTTGGAGGAAATCTTTGTAAAACTGGTTTGACCTCTGGTACGGGAGGCAATTCTGGCGGGGGTGGAGGAACCTTTTCCGTTACTAATTTCTTGTAAAACTCATTTTCTACCATATTAATCGTAGTTGGTTCGAATGCAAATGGTTTTCTAAATTGTTTATTGTTCAGTGGGTTTTCTGTTTGTATAGCATTTATTTTCAAAACATTCTTATCAATGGGTTTTCGTTTTTGCATGAAATAATAGGCAGCACCCAATAATATTGCAAGGGTAATTAATAACCCAAATGATATTCCGAGAGGAGTACTAACAGATGACGGACCTTGATATGAAGCAGGCATGATATTATCGGCCGGAGGTAGATTTATATGATTGAAATAACGAAGAAGACTTTCATACTGTTGTGATTTTATAAAATTAACGGTAAATGATGTATAATTTGTTCTTCCTATAACAGTGTATATGTTATCCTCCCACGTAATAGGTGATAAATTAACAGTATAATTTTGACCTGTGAAGTCTAAAATAAACCCCTGTACCACAATTGTCGCATTAGGGATATATACACCAATAAAGTCAAACTCTATATCTTCAAATGTATATCCTCTTAGTGATGGATTTGCCGAAACCGTTGTGCTCAAAGTGTAAGAACTGCTTGGTGTGTAAGAACTGCTTGGTGTGTAAGAACTGCTTGGTGTGTAAGAAATAGGTGAAGTAATCATCCCTGTATTTTGAGACGATACAGATACGCTAAATGATGGTCTACTAGATAAAGTTTCAGAAACGCTGGAACCTGCTGTAATAAAAAGACTACCCGATGCAGTGGAAAAACTACTAAAAGTTGCTATAACAGAAGCACTGCACGATCCCGTGGAAGTAATACTACCTGATGTTGTGGCAGTATGCGATGCTGTGGAAGTACTACTAACTGCGGAACTACGAGATGTTGTAGCAGTACGCGATGCTGTGGAAGTACTACTAACTGCGGAACTACGAGATGTTGTAGCAGTACGCGATG
>Ga0214923_10000886_pt1 | contig 44055 bp, 46 predicted proteins | sample LL1510_MetaG_FD_177993 | JGI IMG/M metagenome (GOLD analysis project Ga0214923, IMG submission 177993) | Freshwater microbial communities from Lake Lanier, Atlanta, Georgia, United States - LL-1510 | ecosystem: Environmental > Aquatic > Freshwater > Lake | place: USA: Georgia | collected... | reverse complement strand
GATCAGACCGGATGCGATTCTGGTGTGTTCGATATTTTCACCCAGCAGGCAATTCAGGCCGGTGACGGCGAAGCGGTCCTCAGGATTTCCATGAAATCGAGCGCAGGCGAAACCGATATGGGTAAAATCATCCATCAACTCCATCATGAGGAGCTTCCCAATCTCGCGCCCATCTTGCCGCTTTGGTAGTCACGAAACGCTTGCCGAATTTCATCTTCGGTATTCATGACAAAGGGACCATATCCCACGATGGGTTCATTGAGTGGCTTTCCACCCATGAACAGAAGGCGTGAGTCTTCGGAAGCGTCGAGGATGAATTCTTCTCCTTCGGGCTCCAATACGCAGAGCGCGGGGCCGGTGAGCGTTTCGGCATTCGAAAAAGTGACGGTGCCATGGGTCAACACAAGAGCCGCAGTTTCATTTGCGGTTACCCTGAATCGAGCTGACTTCTTTGCCGAGAGGGTGATCTCCCAGAGATTCATCGGGGTGAAGGTTCGTGCCGGACCTGCGTGTCCCTGATGGCTTCCTGCAATCACTCTCACGGAGCCGGCATGATCCATCAGCTCGACTGTGGGAATCGATGCTGCTTTAATCTCTTGGTAAGCCGGAGGACTCATTTTGAACTGAGAGGGGAGATTCACCCAGAGTTGAATCATCTCGAAAGGTCCTCCGGTCCTGGCAAATTCCCGGCCATGAAATTCTTCGTGGATGATTCCGGATGCGGCCGTCATCCATTGAACATCCCCGGGGCCAATGGTCCCGCCCGCACCAGTCGAGTCGCGGTGCTCAACTTCGCCCGAGAAGACAATGGTTACGGTTTCAAAGCCTCGATGCGGGTGTTCTCCAACGCCGAGGCGTTTCTCGGTGGGTGGGAAATGCTTCGGGCCAGCATAGTCCAGAAGCAAAAAAGGCGAGAGGTGCTCGGCAATGTCCGAATACGAGAAAAAATTCCGGACGGGAAAGCCGTCTCCGACCCAATGGGAATTGACTCGGGTTCGAGTGAGGAGGATCTTTTTCATGGGGCAAGGTTCTCAGGTTTTGGGGTTTCAGAAAAGGGCTAAGGTTCAGTTTGCCCAGCGTCGATCTCGTTGTTTTTTGATGGAATTGCCGAGGAGCACCGATATACCGACGTTCACCGTCATCTGGCCTCCCGGTTGTCCGGTTTGAAACGCACCTTGCAGGGGATTGCTCGATCCGGCGCCTTGCGAAGGGTCGGGGTACCACAGCATGGGGTTGTCCGAAAACACCCGCTTCATTCCGGCACTGACGGAGAGGGCCCGACTCACCTGATAAGTGGCCTGCCCATTCAGGGACCACGTGGAGCGATCCCAATAGGTGAGGTTTCCTTCGGCGCTCGCGCCCACGGTCAGATTCAGACGATCTTCAAAAACGACCCAATAGTAATAGATTTTTGCAAGGACTCTCCAAAACTGCTCGTCCATGTGTCCAAGGTCATTCGGGCGATAAAGCTGAAGAGAGTTGTACTCAGGACCGATTCGGAAGGCGAGTTCCTTGTTCTGAGTGGTTCGAAACGGAACGAGGGTCCACTCGATCCCCGCCAGAGTGGAGTTCAAATTGCGAATGTTCGCGCCGCTCTCGGTGGTATTGCTGTTGAAGACGGCGACGCTCCAAGAGCCGGTATGATTCTCGGGAGCGCCCGGCTCTTGGGGTGGGGTCAAGGTGTAGATCACGATTCCGCTCAGGTAGGTTTTGAAGTTCTCGGCTGAAAAGGTGCCGGCCGAACCCATGCTGAGTGATTGCTGGGAATAGCTGAAGTTCCCGTTCACATTGGTCTTGAATCGATCCTGAATGTAAGCCACTTCAAGATTCGAAGATGCGCTGGTGTTGCGAGTGTAAACATTCGCATTTCCATTTTCAGATGAAGCGCCTCCCCCTTTCAGATTGATGAACCAGGGCGATTTCTCGAGGCGATTCATCCAGCCGGATGGCTCGGGCCCGTAAGGCGCGGAAGGAGCGGCATAGGTCAGAATGAGGGAATCGCTCTTGATTTGAGAGTTTGTGATTTTTAAGAAAATCGAAAATCCCTTCGAAGCGTTTGCCGAGAGTTGGGTCAATCGGCTCAGTCGGTCGAGGGTATTCGGGAGGCTCAATGGATACGAAAAGCTCGAGTCCTTCATGGTCTCGATATGGGAGGTCCAAGTGAAGTGGTAGCCAACCGTGTTCGCGCCCAGGAGTTCATCTACAATAGAGAGTTCGAGGTCCGCATCTCGCGGCGAAGACTCACGGACCACGAAAGCCTTGAAGTCCGAGTAAAATGCGTCCTTGAATTCGAGGCAAGTGATTCCAGGCGTGAACCGAAAGGTACAATCGATCAAGACTCGTTCTTTTTGTTCCTGGCTCTCGGATTGAGCGAAGGCCGCGACCGACCATAACAAGAGCAAAAACGGGGTCAGGGTGAACCCTAAAAGATAGACGCAGCGCTTCAACATCCTGACGGAGTCTGAATCGGTCCTATGCTTTTGGCAATCCGAAAGTGGTTCCGGATCCGGCTTTTACAAAGTTAAGTCACTCTTACAGAAGTGCTCGGAGTTCATCCAAGCTCATTTTTGGATGAGGGTTATGAGCTTCAGGAAGGTTGAAATCCTCTGACCCATAGGTGTAGCGCTTGAAGGAGTCGAGGAAAGACTGTTGGTAAAACGACTCCATTTCCTCAATGAATTCCTCTACAAAGAGGGGCCTCAGTGCCCGAGTTGCCACCATGTGGCGCATGAAGGGCTTGAGGCCGCCTTTTCCGCGAGTCATTCCATCCAGAAGACTCATGAATCGGGCTCCAAAGGAATAAGCGGCAGTATCCGTAATCCGGGTGTAATAGGGGTGAGATGACATTCCAGAGGACCCGCTTAAGGAACTGAGGGTCGGGTACCCGCTGTCGCGCCACGAGGCCAGGGCTTCGTCCAGCCAGCCCGAATTCCCATTTGCGGGCATTACCCCGCGTGCAAAGTAGGAATGAAACAGTTCGTGTCCAACCGAGCCGTAGTCGCTCATGGTGGCGCCACAGTATTCCATTCCTCCGGAACCGGCTTGGTAAACCAACACCGAGGGGTGGGGAAAGGCCCCGTAGTCCGCTTCAAGCTCACGAAAGACCGAGGTAACTTTCTCCTTCAGTCGATCGAGAGAAGCGATCCAAGAGCCTTTGGAGGCGTAAAGAGTCACCGGCAGAACCCGTCCATCGATGGACTTCAGGGTGAATCGGGTTTCTTCCATCGATCCTTCGGGAGTGGTGTGAAAGAAAATGCTCGAGGCCGTATAGTGAGCGGGATAATCGATTTTGTAGGTCTCTTCATCAAGCTTCACGATGTTCCCGTTCGTATAAATGGACTGGGGCTTGTCGAGGCCATTGAAACGCACGGTGAAATCCATCTTCACCTGATCAAACTCGAAATTCGACGGGAGGTAGCGCTCCAGGAAGTTCCTTTCATCGAGATCCGAGGTCCAAAATGCGCTTTTCACGCCACCCATCCTGAAGTCGACCAGCTCAGTGAGCGGGAGTTCAATCTTGAGCGAGTGGGTACCGATCTCAACGAGTTTTCGGATCACGCGCAGAGTGGTGGCTCCATCGGGAGTGGCGGTTTCGGACGCCGAGGCATTCTTCCCGTCGAGTTCCAAGGAGGTGGGAGGAGTCACCGAATCGAAGACTGGATAACCGGTCTCGAGGGCATCAAATTGAATCTCAGCCAGCACCCGGGCTGTTTTCTGAGGAAGGTCGTAGGTGATCTGGTAGTGAGCCTCGGTGAAATCCACAAATACGGCACGGCCCCCTGATACCGGAAACGACTTTGGACGATGAGTGGAGTCGTTTTCGGAGGCGTGTGCTTGGGTTGAAAGACCAAGAAATAGGCTCGCAATGGCTAAGAAGGTTCTCATGCCCTTCATCAAATCAAAGGATTTCGTGGATGTCTAGGGGCGTCTGGCTGCGGAACATGAGCTTGATAAGTTCCTAGATTGTTTCCGTTTATGTGAATTTTTATTCTGTTTTTATGAAAAAAATCATTATCTTCGAGCGGGTTCTGGTTTATCACACCTTTAGAGGTGAAGGATGGTATTGGGATTACTGTTCACAATGGGGTTGTTTTCACTCGCGGCGTTCATCATGGTCGGCCGCTACGCGAATCGCTCGTTCGAAGCTGCCGAAGAGATTTCAGAGCTGATCGAAGTCGAAACTCACAAATTTAAAATGACTACCACCGAAAACGTCCTCGAAAATACGGACCAGATTCACGATGAGGTTCGTGAGGAGTTCAATGAGGATCCCAATCCCCTGCAAGCATCCCTTGCTTCCGAGGGAGTGCCTGGAGTGAAGATGATTGGCATGCCCACCGCTCGGGAGCGCTTCGAGCAAAGGATTCGCATCGACCAAGAGATGCGGAATGCCGAATACGAACTCAAGGTGGCGTCTATGGACAAAGTCACATTACTGGATGAGATGATCCGCTTTCAGGATGAGCAAATGAGGTCGCGTGAGCCGTCGCGCGAACAGTTGATTCGCGGCAGAATCCTTTTTCAGGCGCTGCTCCGGACGGCCGAAACCGAGGAGCTCCGAAAGCTTTCGGGCGATTACAAGACTCGCCTCGAAGACGAATATAAATCGAGTTACTGGGCCGGCTGAATCAAGGGCCTGGCGGGTGCGGCTTTCGCCTGCGAAGGGTTCCCGGGCTTTGATTTCAAGAGTTTCTCAATTTCCTTCCAAAGCGGCTTTTCCTCGGCGCTGATCAAGGAGAGGGCTTCTCCTTTTCGACCCGCCCTCGCGGTCCGTCCGATTCGATGCACGTAGTCCTCTGCCACCTGGGGCAAATCATAATTGATCACATGGGCGACATGATCGATGTCGATTCCGCGTGCGGCAATGTCGGTGGCGACCAATACTCGGGTCTTTTCGGATCTGAAATCATCGAGGGCCCGGTTCCGTTGGCCTTGGGTGCGTCCTCCGTGAATCCTTCCGGTTTCGACCCCGTAGCTCGCCAGGTATTTTGCGAGACGATCAACCCGTCTTTGGGTTCGGCCAAAAATCAGAATGGAACCCTGACGAGCGTTGATCTCATCGAGGATGGCATTATTTTTTTCGGTTTGAATCACGTGTTTCGTGGACTGCTGGATCGTGGGTACCGCACTTGAGACTGCGCCGATGCGGATCTGAGCTGGACTTTTCAGCAGGGAATTCGCAAGCTCCTGAATGTGTGCAGGGAGAGTGGCTGAAAAGAGCAGGGTTTGCCGCTCTTTTGGCAAGTATTTGAAGATCTGCTTCAGCTGGGGTGCAAACCCCATATCGAGCATGCGGTCGGCCTCATCAAGGACGAGCATGCTCAGTTTTTGAAGGGTGATTGATTTACGCTCGAGATGATCGACGAGTCGGCCCGGAGTGGCAACAATCACATGGTGCCCCTTTGAGAGCGCACGGAGTTGGGGTTGCATTGAAACGCCGCCGATCAGGCTCACCACCCGAATTGAGGGAGAGTGAAAACAGAGCTGGCGGAATACGTCCGTTACCTGGGTTGAGAGTTCGCGGGTAGGGACCAGGATGAGCATCATCTGGTCCGGCTTTTCAAGAAGCTTCGAGAGGATGGGAATGGCAAACGCGGCGGTCTTGCCGGATCCCGTCTGGGCGCAGGCAAGGATGTCTCTGCCCGAAAGGGCCACAGGGATGGATTGGGCTTGGATCGGAGTGGGAGTGGTGAAGCTCATGCCCTCGATGGCCCGGCTGAGGGGCTTGGGCAAGTTCAGCTCTTGAAATGAATTCAATGGATACCTCTAAAATCTACGACTGCGTATTTGAGAAATTGCAAATGGGGCAGGAGTAATGGATGGAAACTAGCATAAAATGGTCAGGAAATCAATGATTTCTTTTTTGCGGGCCTGGAGTGGGTAAGTTAACTTGGACCCATGTTTCGCTCAACTTTGGATCATCTCGCCTGTCACTGCCAGGGTCGTTTGACTGTTCTGGACGAGGAGACCGCCCCAGGAAGCCAGGCTACAGGCGGCGTAGCCGATATCCTTTATGGCACTTTGCTGTGTCAATCCTGCAAGGAGCGCTTCCCGATCCTGCAGGGAGTTGCCCTCGTGGTTCCCGATGTGCGGGGCTACCTTCTTCATCACATCAAAGGGATTTCGAAATCGGTGCCTGAAGAGCGAATCCCCAAGGCCTTCCGAAAAGAGTATCGATCAAGCCTCGAGGAACTTCGTGCGCTCGAAGAGGAACACATCGAAGAGGACCTCGAGTCTGAGCGAGTGAATGCCCTCTACCTCATGAATCATTATCTTTCGGCCAAAGAAATGAAGAAACTCGAGATGAGAGTCATTGCATCCGTGAGCCCCACAATCCAAGAGTGGATCGAGCGGTATTGGGATCGGGGACCGATGAAGGTGGTGTCGGATTGGATCCCAGAAAAGGCTTCAGTCCTGGAACTGGGATGTGGAGTCGGAGGTCTTTACCGCCGGATGCCCGAAACCACCCAGCGGTATCTGGGAATGGACAGCTCGTTCCATAGCGTGTTGATTGCGCGCCACCTGAATTTTGCCGGTCCTTTTACCGGCCGCCTGGTCCATCCCACTGATTTGCTCTTCGGAAATTCCCATTGCGAATTTCGAATTCCTCCGCCGATGCCGAAAAGCAAGGGAGGCCTTCTCACGGCTGGAGATTTCGTGGTAGCCGAGATCGATGCGATTCCTGCGAGGAAAGACTCCTTTGATGTGTCGGTTTCCTTGAATGCGATCGATATGCTCGAAGAGCCAGAATCGCTCGTGCTGGCCCAGTCGGGGGCCGTGAAAAAAGGCGGATGGATCATCCAGAGTGGGCCTTACATCTGGCACGAGCGGATTGCAAAAACCCTGAGAGCGCGATTGCCGAAGGGCGGTTCAGATTCAGCGACCGCAGTGGAGTGGCTCTATTCAAAGAATGGGCACGAGATCACGAATCGCGAGCTGCATGTGCCTTGGTTGTTTTTCAAACATTTGAGGCAAATCGAGCTCTATTCCGTGCATGCGTTCGTTGCTCGAAAGGGATCCTGATTCAGATCAGACGACGGCACCCGCTGCTGCCCCTGATGCCCACGCCCACTGAAAGTTGTATCCGCCAAGCCAACCCGTCACATCGACGACTTCACCGATGAAGTAAAGCCCGGGAACCTTTTTTGACTCCATGGTTTTTGAAGACAATTCTTGAGTGTCGACTCCACCCCGGGTGACTTCAGCTTTCGAGTAGCCTACGGTCTCCTTGGGGATGAAGGTCCAGGCCTTCAGGATTCCGCAAAACGCCTTGAGCTCCTTTTCTGAAACGTCCGGCAGGGGACGTGGGTCATTAAAGTAGAGCTCACAAAATCGCTCGGCCAGGCGTGAGGGAAGGAGCTCCGAGAGCAGGTTCTTCACGAGCGATTTGGTTCCGGATTTTTTCTTCTTCATGAACCACTCGAAAATATCCAGATCTGGGAGGAGGTCGACTTTGACTTCATCCCCCGGATACCAGTGCAATGAAGCTTGGAGAGTGGCAGGCCCACTCAGTCCAGCATGGGTGAAGAGGATGGCCTCGCGAAAGACCTTCCCATTGACTTCGATTTTGGAATCAAAGGAAAGTCCCGAGAGTCCCTGAAAGCGGGTCTCGTCCTGGCTGCTCAGTACAAAACCATCGAGAGCCGCGGCTGGTTCGATGAGCGAAAGCCCGAATTGTTTTGCCACCTCGTATCCGAATCCGGTTGCGCCGATCTTTGGGATTGATAAGCCTCCGGTCGCGATCACGAGGGACTCACATTCATAAATTCCAGTGCTCGTACTCACCCGGAAGCCGCCACCCGAAATCTGATCAATCGATTGAACGCGGGTTTCGAGTCGGAATTCGGCGCCAACCTCTTTGCACTCCGAAACCAGCAGGTCGACGATTTGCTGGGCGCTCCCGTCGCAAAATTGTTGGCCCAGTTTTTTTTCATGGTAGGCGATCTCATGGGCATTCACCCATTCGATGAAATCTTGAGGGGTGAATCGCGCCAGGGCCGATTTTGCAAAGTGTGGATTCTGTGAAACATACTGGTTCGGAGATGCGCCAAGATTTGTGAAGTTGCAGCGTCCTCCTCCCGAGATCAGGATTTTACCGCCCACTTTCTTTGCATGATCAAGCAGAATGACCTTACGGCCACGCTTTCCAGCCTGGATTGCGCACATCATGCCGGCTCCGCCGGCTCCAATGATCAGGACCTCTGTGGATTGCATCATTTCTCGAGTCCTTGGTTACTTGAGCTTCGATTTGCAGAGTTCGAGTGTCTCAGCAAGAATTCCGTCAAATTGGCCAAGGTCTCGAACTACGGTGTGAGCGTAGATGCTCGTAGGATCTACAAATTCGTCATGCATGGGCTTGACCTGTTTTAAGAATTGATTTCGAACCCCGTCTGGAGTGCGACCTCGCTCTTCAACGTCCCGCTTGAGCCTTCGTTCATATCGGAGGGTTTCGGGGGTATCAAAAAAAACCATTCGATCGAACTGAGATCTCACGGATTCTGGATGAAAAATGAGGATTCCATCGACGATGATGATGGGAGTCGGATCTGCCTTGAGAGTCGTCTTGGAGCGAGTATGGGTCACAAAATCGTAGATCGGGATTTGGGTGGGGCTGCCCGTCTTCAATTCAGCGAGGCACTTTGCAAGTAATGGGAAATCCAGACTGTCGGGATGATCGAAGTTAACCGCACCGCCGTCATGATCAAAACGATGAGATTGATCAATGTAGAAGTTGTCTTGGTAGATCAGGGTCGCGATCGTTGAACCCAGCCGTTCCTGGAGAGCGCGCGCAAAATAGGTCTTGCCCGATCCAGAGCCCCCCGCGATTCCCAGTATAAAGGGATTATTTGGTTTGATAGAGGCGGTCACCTGCGTCTCCCAGGCCGGGCACGAGGTACCCCTGCTCATTCATTTGTTTTTCGACCTGCAGGGTGTACACCTCCGCATCCGGATGAAAATGGTTCAAGCGTTCGATCGCCTCTTCGCTGATGAGGATCGAAAGGATTCGAATCTTGCCTACGCGATAGCTTTTCAATCGATCAATAGCAGCAATCATCGTGTCCGCGGTGGCAATCAGAGGATCGCAAAGCAGGATCTCGCGATTCTGAATCTCCTGGGGAAGCTTAAAATAATATTCGACCGTGTTGTGAATGAATTTATCTCGGTAAATCCCTATGAATCCGGCAGAAGCAATGGGGATCATGTCAAGCACCGCATCGAGCATTCCGTTCCCAGCGCGAAGGATTGCGACCGCAACTGGAGCCTTGAGGATTCGTTCCACCTCGGTATTGGCAAGGGGAGTCTCAATCGATACGGACTCAAGATGATTCCAGTCCCGCATCGCCTCGTAGGCTAAGAGCTTTGAGATCTCACGGGTGAGGTCGCGAAACTCCTGAGAACGGGTGTTCTTATCCCGGAGGTATCCGAGTTTGTGTTTCAACAGGGGATGATTGATGACTTTCGTGCTCATAGAATTCTCTCTCAAATAAAGTGCTCTCTAAAATACCGTTCCATCACTCTCGATCCGGATGGGGGGCTCGGACGAGTTTCGTTTGAGTTGGGCAATTTTTCTTCCGGCCCACCATGTACCCCCTTCCAACACCTTAGCCAGTGGAAATTCTTCGGGAGTTCTGCCGAGTTTCTTTCTGACTTCAGTGCCGATCCGATCCAGGAGCGCGACCGTCAAGCCGCGCCACTCGAGGATCAGATCTGACGAGGGGAGGTGAGCCTTCTTGGCGAGTTCCGGATTTTGAAACGAGATGAGCCCACTATCCATCATGAGACCGCCATTTCGGTACTCTGCAAGTCCAGTGAGCTCCGAAACCCCATGGATTTCGATGCCAGCCTCCATGAGGGGCTCGAGCAAGGAATAGGTCATCCATTGGGATAGCTTGTGAAAGCCAATCATGCCAAAGCGCGAATGGTTCCAGACATCTCCGAGGTTGACGCCTTCAAACTCGATCCTGCCCGGCCAGATGGGTCCTAAGGCTTGAAGGACTGCCTTTAACACGTCTTTTGCGGCAATCCGCATTCCATGAGTTTCGATCAAATAATCGATTAGATTTCCCACTCGTCCATCCTTGAAATATTTTGGGTTCTCGAGGACGCGGCCGAGTAGGTTCAAGAGCATCGTGCGTCCTTCGACTCCCACCAAGGGGTTCTGCGCCGAAACCTGAAACGCCAACTCGATGTCAGAGCGAGTGATGGCCTTCAAGCCTTCTGCAGTCGACTTGAGCTTTCCTGAGTAGAAAAGATGAAAGCTCGCAACACCCAGGCCCTCAGAGCGGGCAAAGGTTTGTCCGGTTTCAGCTTCTTGATACTTCCACGTTGGACCCGCTCCCGCATCGAGCAGAACTGATGGAATGACCAGATCGAACTGGATTCGAGCCATCTCGAGCGCATGATCCGCATTGGCTCCATGAGATGCTGCAAACCTCTTTTTGAGCCACCCCAGGCGATCCACGCCCCCGACTCGAAAATGGCCCCAACGGGAATGGAACGGGATCTTGAGGTCCGGATAGTTCTCGGAGATGACCTTGAGCACGAAGTCGACGGTGTCTGACATTCGCTCAGGGTGGTATCGAAAATGGGTTTCACCCCGGAGGGTGGCCTCGAGGATCTTTTCGGCCCCTTCGCGAACAAACTCGGGTGACAGGTAGTGATCGAGCTTACTCAATGTTTCGCCCTTTCACTTTTTTCAGGTCTTCGACGGTTTTCTTCGGTTCAGTCGAAAAGTATCCTGCTGCTTTTTTTGCTTCCATCTCTACCGAAGCATCTGCCGGGATCAGCTCATCCGGAATCGAGATCCGATTGATGACCCGGATGCCGCTTCCGACAATCGCATTGTATTTCATATTGCTCATCGAGTGGAGATTGTCGATCTTGGTGATTCCGAAAAGATGCAGGCAGTCCGGCATGAACTCTTGAAAACGGGCATCCTCTACGCCGGCTACGCATTCGGTCCGTTTGAAGTAAGTCGCTGCGGTATCCCCGCCTTCCTGACGCTTGCGCGCATTGTACACGAGGAATTTCGTCACTTCTCCGAGTGCGCGACCTTCCTTTCGGTAGTAGGCGATGATTCCAACCCCTTTTCTTTGAGCAGTCCGTGCGGCGTCTTCGATGCCGTACATCAGGTAGGGGCGACAGGTGCAGATATCCGATCCGAAGACATCCGATCCGTTGCACTCATCGTGGACACGACAGGTGAGCTCCACCTTTTCATTGGCGAGGTCCTCGGGATTCCCAAAAATATACACCGTCGTCGAGCCAATGGGAGGGAGCCAAACCTTCAGATCAGGCCTTGTGATCAATTCGGGGCACATGCCTCCCGATTCATTGAAGAGGGTCCGGCGCAATACGCCCTCATCGACGTTCAAGCGCTTTGCCATCCCGGGCAGATACCACACGGGCTCGATTGCCACCTTGGTGACCTTGATGTCGAGATTGTCCTTGATGATGGTTCCGTCCGGTTTTAAGCGGCCGGCCTTGATCGCGTCATGAATTTCAGGAATCTGCAAATGGGCCTGAGTGACCGCGATGGAGGGGCGTATGTCGTAGTCCTGATCAAAAAACGACTTGAAGTGCAGGGCAGGGTCAAGTCCCCAAGGGTCGAGAGTGACGATCTTGGTTGGATCGAACCAGGAATCATAAGGTCCGATTTTCACAGGGCTCTGGGTATTGTGAAGGTCCGGTCGATGGGTATGAGGGAATTTTCCGGAGGCGATCGAGAGCGCACGATAAACCGTGTAACTTCCGGAATGGGTCCCAATGGCATTTCTTGCCCGCGGATTGGTTTGGGAGGCCACGACCGGACCGCGCTTTACGGGGTCGCGATCGCCCCACGAAAGGGACGGCGACTCGGGATATTTCAGGTTTGAATGCGTTGCCAGAATCACATGGCTGGATCGTTCAAAGTTTTTCATGTGTGTGTGTCCTTGTCTTCTTTTAAGACATCCAATTGGAATCGGTTTGTGCTTCCCACTTGGTCGTGATTTTTTTCACATCACTCCAGAAATCAAGTGAGTGAGCACCCGTGATATCGCCATGTCCGAATTTCGATGATCGGACGCCGCCGAATGAAAAGGGTTCCCGGGGCACGGGCACGCCTACATTCACACCAACCATCCCGGCTTTGGCCTCGCGGGTAACCCGATCTGCCATGGCACCACTCGAGGTAAATACGCTGCAGGCATTTCCGTAAGTAGAAGTAGCCTGAATGGCGAGTGCTTCGCTCAGATCCTTGCAGCGGATGATGCTTAGGACTGGTCCAAAGAGCTCCGTGGTGTGGGCGTCGGATCCGGGTTTCACGCCATCCAGAATCGTGGGTCCAAACCAGTTTCCTGCTTCCATCCCTTTCGGAGCGGCAGTCTTTCTGCCATCGAGGATGACCTTCGCTCCTTCTTTTTCAGCACGGTCAATCGAAGCGCGTAGGAACTCAACTTGAGCACGAGTGATGATAGCGCCCATGTCGTCGCCTATTTTGAGAGAAGTGGCACGCGCCTTGATCCGATCGATGTGAGCGTCGACATTTCCGACCGCGAGCAATACCGAGGCCGCCATGCATCTTTGTCCCGCACATCCGGTGAAGGAATCCGAGATCCCTACGCCTGACAATTCTGGATTCGCATCCGGCAGTAGGATGATGTGGTTTTTTGCACCTCCGAGTGCGAGCACGCGCTTTCCAAGGCGGGTCCCACGCTCGTATACGATCCTTGCGACCTTGGTTGAGCCAACAAATCCGATGGCCTGAATGATCGGGTGATCGATGAGGGCTTCGACAGTTTTTGAACCGCCCGGAAGTACAGTGAGCACTCCCGCAGGAAGTCCCGCTTCTTTGAGCGCATTTGCAATTCGAAAAGAGGTGAGGGGAGTTTTGTCTGAAGGTTTCCAGACATAGGCGTTTCCGAGGGCTAGCGTGATCGGAATCGTCCACATCGGCACCATGGCAGGGAAGTTGAAGGGAGTAATGTTCAGAACGACTCCCAAGGGCTCCCGGCGGTATTCACAGGTAACGCCACGAGATACCTCGAGCTTGCCATTCAGGTCGAGGTTTTGGATCGAGAGTGCGAATTCCAATACCTCGATGCCTTTCATGAGGCCTGCTTTTCCCTCTTCAAAGGTCTTTCCGGATTCAGAAGCCTTCAGATGTGAAATCTCATCCAGATCTCGAAGCAGAATATTCCGGAAGTTAAAGAGAATCTTCGAGCGTTCCTTGATGGGGAGTTTTGCCCATTCTTTCTGCGCCGATCCCGCGGCCGCAAGGGCGGTTTCGATTTGAGCGCTGGAGGGCTCTGTAGAGTGGCCGATGAGGGAGCCCGTGTAGGGAGAGCGAATCTCGGCTTGGACGGATTCACCTTTGACCCATTCGCCTGCAATCAAGCAATTTGCTTGAATCTGAGTGGAAGGTAGTTTTGCGATCATAGACGGAGGACTATACCCGAGTGACGCCGTTTTCGCCAATTTTTGCGGTCTTCAAGAACTTCAGAAGATAGGCATAAGTGGAGAGCGCGCTCCATGCCAGGCCTTGCCAGGAATTCATGAAATTGAGGTGCAGTATATAAAATTGCAGGAACTTTATTGGAAACAAGCTAGCCCGAAGCAAGGCCTCAAGCGGGGAGGTGTTGGGTTGAAGCCGTTTTGCACCCAGGCTCGTATAACGGTTCATTTTTTTGAAGTAGTGCGAAAGATCCGGGTAACTAAAGTGCAGGATGTGATGCCGAGTGGTCACCTCACTGGGGTTTGGGATGATCACCTTTTCATGAACCGAGGCGCGATCAAAGTCCCCGGCAGAACGCTTGAAAATTCTGAGCACCCGGACCCGGCTTTCTCGCCCGAATCGGAAAATGCGCCCCAGAAACACGAGCCGGGAGCGGATCCAGATGGAGTTTAAATTCGGCTCCTGAATGAGGGATTGGATCTCGGAAGCCAATGCGGGAGTAACCTCTTCATCCGCATCCAGGCTGAAGACCCAATCATTTCGAGCGAGACTGGCAGCATGGGATTTTTGCGAGCCAAAATGGTCGAATTCCCGGTGAACCACCGTGCAACCCAACTGCCGAGCGAGCTCGACCGAGCCGTCGGAACTCCCGCTATCGACGACAATGATCTCGTCACAGAAACGGAGTGATGGGATCGAACGTGTGAGGTTCTCACGCTCGTTCAGAACAATCATCACAGCCGAAATTTTTTGGATGCCTTCAGCCATTTGCTGCAGACTAGCGAGCGGCCTTTGATCGGTCAACCCATTGAGCTTTTAATAGGAGTCCAAATCGGAGTGGACGCGCTTCTTCTTTTTCTTGGTTTTCTTTTTATCCTTTTTCTTAGCCTTCATTTTGGCCTTGGAGCCAGAGTCCAGCGAAGCAAGCTTCCGTTGGACCTTCATTTGGCCCTTTTCGATCTTGGCCAGCTGGCCCTTGATCTTCTGACACCGATTCAATTGCTTTTCGGCCTTTTCAGGGTAGCCCAGACTCGAAAGGCGTTTCACCTCGGATTGGCACTTTTTTAAGTCGGATTTTAGGTGATGCGCTCGATTCGGGAGGGATTTCGCCTCACCCAACATCGGAAGCAACAATCCGCACATCATGATCAAGAGGGTTTTCCATTTCATCTTCAACTTCATTTCCTTATTCTCCCTTTTCCAAAAAAATCATGCCTGAATCAAGCGACCCCGGTATCGTGCATTGAGGTTTCGGCAAGCCATTCCTCAAGGCGCTTTAGTTGTTGCGGATCGGTTTCAGTGAATTGCACCCGACGGGGATCCTTTGGATCTGCCAAGACCTTGCACGAAATCTGAACATTTTCACGAAGTGCAGGATGGCTTATGAAAATCGTACATTTTTGAGAAATGAAGGCCATCGGAACGGGGCGTTTCAATTTCATTCCGCCCATGGAGACGTCTTCGGTGGTGTTCCGATAACTATGGGCACCGGTGATCAGAACCACCCGAAACTCGGTCGAGAACCGCTTTTGGGCCCTTCTGTCCTTGCCGCTGAACCTTCGATCTTCTACCGGTTTCAAAATCGCGGCTTGAGCGGGCAATGGAGGCGGAACGGGCGCTTCCTGATGGGCCGAGGCAGCAACTGAACTCGTTTGATGACTCTGTGAAACAGCAACAGGGGCGGGTGCGGATGGAGGTTCTGGCTTTAATGCCCGAACTTCATCTACTTTCAGAAACCATCCGTCATGCTGCTTCAGAATGGCTTGGAGGCACTCCGCAGAGTGAGCATCATGAATGACGATGGTTTCAGCTGGGTTGGATTGGTTGATAAACGTCCAGGAACGACCTGAGTTTTTCATATCTGAGATTAGTTTATCAAACAATATCCGATTAAAATAGTCAAAAAATGATTTCAATTGTGAAATCGCTTTAATAATATCAATGAAAACAATTTATTAGATGAACCTAAAGGGAGGCCTAGTTCTTCTTTCCCTGGAACACGAACGGATAGATCACGGTGGTGGCCAAGCCGTTGGGGGCCTTGGGGAACACCATCCCCTGGATAACATCCAGCACGCAGGTCTTCAAATTGGACGACTCGAGGGTCGCTTTGAAGATTTGGGCACTGATCACACTGCCGGCCGGGGTGATCTGCCACTTATAAACCACGCGTCCTTCAAGATTTGGGTTCGAAATCAGGCCTCGTTCATAGCAGGTGCGAATCTGAGAACGGTAGGAATGGATGATCCTTCGAACCGTTTCGCGGTCGAGACCTCCGCCAACCACTGAAAAGTCTCCTCCTTCGGTGCTTCCGATCGATGAGGCACCTTTGGGGGTGGTTCCCTCAAAGCCGGTGGAGCCCTGTTCCCCATTGGTTTCTGTTCCAAGCCTGAGGCCGGATTGTACCCCTGAGCGGGCAATCAACCCGGTCGCACTCGTACTCGGCTTACTAATTCCTGACAGCGTTGTTGATGCCGAACTCAAGCTCTTCTCAGGGGTTTTTGAGCTTGGGCCGCCCTCTTTACCGCTTCCCAGTACCGCTGATGGAGGCGTTTTCAATACTACCTTTGCATCGTCACTGCCGGTTGCAGTGTCGCGAATGATGGCTTCATTCATGACCTGATCTGCTTTAACACCGGGCCCTTTCTTTACGGACTTGGTGAGTGCACCTAAAATCCCGACTTGATTCACATTCTTAACCGGGGCTTCGGTATTGAGTCCCGCCTTGGGAGCCTCAGTCGGGGCCTTCACCACTTTGGCCTCAGTCGCTTTGCTGGGAGCAACGGGCTTATTGGTTTTGACCACCACTTCTGACTTCTTGGGAGCCGGAGCTTTCGGTAAGGCTTTTTTCGGCGTTTCTACAGGTTCCTGAGGGGGAGCCGGTTCGTTTTTTACCTCGGGAACAGGCGTGGGAACAAATACCGGTTTGGGGGCCGCAATCTCCACACGCGCAACCCGCGGAAGCTCTGGTGCCTTTTCAACTTCCTTGGGGATCAAATTCGAGTTCAAGGTCCAATAGAACAGAAACGCCAAGAGCAACGCGATCAGCGTGAGTCGTTTGAGTAATTTGCTGCCCCAGAAATCCCGGGGAATGGGTGGAGCAATGACTTCCTCCACAAAACGGAGATAAAAGTCACGGCCGTTCCACTTTACTTGAAGAAAGTCCGTTGACCTGAGCGGCAAGAAGTCCTTCGCGGTGATTTTACGACCCGAAAGCATCAACTCCGCGCCTGGCATTTCGGAGAGAAGAATATTGATAATGGACTCGGTTTTCAGTTTTGGGTGCTCAATCTTAAAGCTCTTGAACTCCCGACTCAGGGATTCGATCTTTTGTGTCTTTTTCTCGATGGGAAAATGCCGAATTTCTTCAATTGCGCCGGAGTCTGTCCTCACCTGAACGAACTCGATCAAATCCGGATCGGCAAAGGATCTTTTGGCAAGACTCTCCACGATCTGACCCCCGATCATTTCATTCGACTCCAAGGCACTGTCATAGACGCGGAAAGAGAGGTCCCCGATGCTGATCGGAGCGTCACCCAAAACCACACCCTCGGCATTTTCCTCAGAAGCCGAAACATCTACAATCGACCAACTTCCCTGGGATGAATTGAAAACCCCGCTGCCGAGCCACTCGACGATGAAATGGACCGCCTTGATCCCTGGCGCGCGAAGAACCACGTCACAGGTGGGGGATCGGCCAATGATCATCAAAGGTTTCGTCAATTGAGTGGTAGCAATTTCTAACTTGTTTCGGGATAAGGTCAGGATTTTCATGGTGTGTTCCCCTTATTTCACGATTCTCGGCGAAGAGAGCCTGGGCCTTCGATTGCGGTCATTCGCATGAAAGTCATTAAAAGTCTTACGGTCGTAGAGGACTGCCCCCAACTCAGTGGTTTCGGTATCGAGCTGAAGGAAGAGCTCGGGAGCCTTCTTTTCTCCCTCAATCACATCCGCCTCAAAATCCATCACTTCATTTTTTTCGGCCCATGCCGCACCGGTTAGTGTTACTGACAGCAGTAAAGTTAAAATGAACGACTTCATTTGCCCTCCTTGGTTTCGGCGTGAACCATTTTCTTCCAGGCATCCACCACCGGCTTTTGATTGCTCTTCTCGAGCTCGTCCAAAACATAGACTCGTAGAGTGGAGTTGGGGTTCATGAAAAGTAGAATCCCAGTTCGAATCATGAAAAAGTCACGATCTTCTTTGATCAGTCCTGGGCGCATATAGTCCAGAAGGGCCAAAGCCCCCAGTTGGTTTCCGGTATCGAGTTCTTTTCTAAGGTTTTGGAACTTGGAGCGGAAAACCTGAGGCCACGGCCAATCACTCATGTCAGGAGATGGCAATACGCGAGCGGCAAGGGCATCATTTGATTTTGCCACTTCATCCTGAATGCCTTTGATCAGCGTCTCGAATTCCTTCGCTTGTTGCTGGAATTCCTCAGCCGCGGACTTTAAGCCGTTCTTGTATTCCTCAACTTGCTCCGGCTTCAATTCAAGCGGGACAGGGGAGTTCAGGATGAAGTCCGCCATTTTGGACTCCACCAGCCGGGCCTTGTCGAGCACCCTCAAACGCAGGTCCTGAGGCTTGCCCTTGATCGACTTCATGATTTGAGAGCGAACCGAGTGAACGCTTTCGATATTTCCTTGCATGAGCTTTGCTTGTTTTTCAGCCGAAAGCTTCTGAAGGTCGGGAAACTTGATTGCATCCATCGAGGACTCAATTGCAATCGGAGAATCCGGCGTCTTCTCGATGAAGGAATATCCCTTTCCAAGCAAGGCCTCGAGCTCTGAAGTCCGGACCACTTGGCGCTGGTCATAGGCAATCCTAATGGCCAAGCCGGTGATGCCCCTCTCAGAATCACTGAGGGATTTGCTGTTTGCCTGGGCATAAGCGATCACGGTCTTCGGACTGACCAAGGCAAACAAGCCCAAAAAGTATTCCCGCTCGGCAGCTTTGAGTGAAGAGAGTTCCTGATTGGAAATCGGAGAACCCTTGAAAACCGTAGAAAGAAGCTTTCTCTGTTGCCACTCGGGGGATGGGCGCGAGGAATGAATGGATTTGGCAAAATCGTTGGCCAACGAATAATTGGCCTCGTCCACGAGCGCTTTCCAGAGTTCAACTCGGATCGGCTCATATTCAGGGAGTGCCGATTCTTCCTTTGAGAGCTTGGTAATGCCATCGGTGACTTCTGGATATAGCTTTTCAGCGATCAGGTACCTGAAGAAATCAACTCGAGCGATACTGATTTTCTGAGGATCCTTGCAGTAACCTATGAATGAGTTCAAGAAAGACCTGTACTGGTCCAGGTTCTTTTTCTCTTTCGCCTTAAGCGCCAATTGCAGCGCAGATTCACGGTAAAGCTCGATCACCTTGGATCCTGAGGCGATGTATGAAGCACCCCGGGAATCATTGAGCACCGAATCATAATCAGAGAGCTTAAAGCGGGCATACTGAAGACGGTAGAAATGGTCCTCCGTAGGGGCTCGCTGCATGATTTCTACCAGGATCGGAAGCGCGATCTTCTCACGGTTTTGATCCATCTCACCCTGAGTGTAAAGTTCGGCCACAGACACCCATTTGTTGGATTGTGGATACTTCTTGATGAATTCAGGCAATCTCTTGGCTTTTTTATCGTTCCATTTCTTGATTTCAGCGCCGCCGGGCTGCTTGATGAATTGTTCAATGGCGGCGATTTGATCCAAGTATGCCCGCTCACCGAGATGGGTTAATGACTTGGTGTCGCCAATGATGATATCCGAAACTTGGTCGATGCAAGTCCAGTCCTTCATCTCGAGACAAACGTCACTCCAAAGGGTAACGATCGAAGGATAGTTTTTCTTTTTGTTGAAGTAGCGGTGGTAAAGTTGGAATTGGTCCTTCAGGCCCTTAGCTAGGTCAGCCTGGGTTAAAGGTTCATTCAGCTTGACTCGACCTGCGAATGAGTCGATGTATGACTTCATGATGGACTGAGTCTCGTTCTCGATCTCAGCCTCGAATTTTGGGAAAACCGTCAGGAAAGTTTTCGGATTCAGCTTTCCCAGGGCATCGGCAACCCTTGAAAACGCATCCAAGTGGGCACGTGATGCGTAGATTTTCCTTTGCACTCTGAGATTCGCGATCAGAAAGTCGAGGCGTTTTTCAGGATTCTTTTCAAGAGAAAGCAATCGCTCCACGATGATCGAATGCTGAGCGGAGAGACCTGCGGTTTCGAGGTTGGGGCGGACTTCTGCCAAGAACATCGCGCGATCTTGGGGTTGCACCAAATCCATCTCGGCATGTCGGATGGCGCCCATCACATCGGGTTGATGGGTAACCAAATAAGCAAGGTCACGCATGGCATCCTTGCCAACGCCGGTTCTGGAATTCGATTTCGCAACCTTGGCAAGATACTGCTCGGCAAGACTGATTTTTTCGAGATTGATCATGCACCAGCCCAATTTGTAATAGGCGAGTTCTTGCCACTCCGGGGTCATTTTGGAGTAATAGGTCTGATAATAGGTTGCGGCATCTTGAAATTTGCCGCGCTCAAAAAGGTCCTCGGCAATGAGGAGACCAATTCGTCCGGCACGATCCGAGGGTGGATTGAGTTTCAAAACCTCATAAAAGGCTGCCATTGCCGATGGGGTTTCATCCAGATAGAGGTAAGCACTGCCCTTGGCATCGTACGCCTTCCAGGTTTGCTCTTGGGTTTTAACCGGGGACTGAAGAATTTCATCAGCGTCTTTAATTGCGGCATTGAGATATCGCTTGATCTCTTCGCTCAGGGTATTGGACTTGGACATTAATAGAATTTGCTTTGCATACAGATTCAATGCAGCCGCATGATTGGTAAGCATTTGATTGCGACTTACGCCAGGAGGGAGCTTGCGGAGGAGCAATGAAAGACTCGATATGGTTTGTGCAGACTGCTTGAGCGCTTCGGAATCGAGCTTCTTTTCATCAATAATGGACTTAGAGCGATTCTGGTTCTTGTTCTTGAAAGAGTTTTCTTTTGGGGTGGGAGTAGGTGTTGCCGTCGGCATTGTTCCGGACAAGAAGTCGGCTTTCATGCTCTTGCCGGATTCGGCGAGGGCATGTTCAGAAATCAAGCCGAGAAGGACTCCGAGATGAATTATTTTGTTTTGTTGCAAAGGCTTTCTCCAATCAAAACATGTTTTCCGATTTCATCCAGCCACTCTTCGTTGGAGTCGGCAGGCCAAACTTCGAGGTCCTTCTTGAGGAGTTCATCGCGACTCTTGAGAGACTCCACCGGCTTCAAAACGGTCGAAGTATCGCTCACTTTTGCAAGGTGTGCATAAGCGAGGATCGACTTGAGTTCGGAGAGGATGATCGGTTTTTGTTTTTCATAAACCCGATTGAGGGCATTCAGGATTTCTTTTTGCTCCGTAATGCGATCTGAAAGCGGGATGATATCAAGAAGATCCGTCGGCTTTGGCTTGGCTTGCGACAGCTGCCAAAGGAGTGCAGAAGTGACATCTTTATTGACCCAGTCCCGGATATCCCCCTTCGCAAGTCGTTCTTCATACTGCTTCATTTCCAGATTCACTTGATTCAAGTCATCATCGCGACAAAGCCGCTTGAAGAGGTAGGTTTGAATCAGGTAGGACTCCGTCGGAAGGTAGGTTGAAAAGTAACCTGAACGCTGAGACGCGATTGCACCAAGTGCCATGTCCACGCGCCCAGCCTTGAATGCCGCCCACATTTTTTCAAAGAGCACCTGACGAATGTGGGGATAGGCCGTATTGATCCACTGATAGACTTCCATCGCCTCGTCGTATCTTCTGGCCCCGTAGAGAGCGCGCCCCATGGTATGAAACACATAGGGGAGCATGATTCTTGCGTCAGGACGCGATCTCAGCATTTGCTTCAGTTTTTTTGCAACGGCCTGGGCCTCGGTAAAAGCTTCTTCGTACTTTCCTGCCAGCATCAAGGCATCGGCCTTTTCTAGCTGCAAATCCACTTCGCTTTTTCCTGCCGTGTTCCGAGCATTCCAAAAGGAAATGAGATCAAACCCCACTCGATCACAGTTTTGGGAAATCAAATTCTTGATCTCAAACCACTCAGAGTGACTCATTTTGAGCAGATATGCTTTGCGGACAAAAACCCGGAATCCAAGGAAGTCCTTCGCCAGAATGAGTTTCTTCGCCTGAAGTGAAATTCGAGGGCGAGGCGCAGACTTTGTGGCAGCGGCCTTTGTTGAAGAGGCCTTCGCCTTTGCAGCTTCGGAGGAGGGGATCTCTGAAGTTAATCCAGCGATCATGCCCAATGCCAAAATCAACGTCATCCAATTGCGGAAAGTCATTTCTTGACTCCTTCACCCTGGGCCACAAACAAAATAGAATTGAACCCCATCTTACGAAACGCGGCCACCACATGGTAAACGTCCTGATAAGGAGTCGTTTGATCCGCAAGAAGATTCAGGGGGAGAACGGTGCTCTTTGATGCGTTTTGGCGCTTCCGGTATTCCTCAAATTCTGGCTTCAGTCGTTCAAGCGCCTCAACCGCGCCGGCACCAAAGAATTCCTTGAGCGGAATCGGGCTTTTGGCCATGCTGAACTGCACCTCGTTCTTCAGGATCGCCACACGAGGACCTGCCTCAATCCCTTCTTTGCTCTGGCTTTTTGGGATTTTCATGTCGCCCGGTATCACAATGTCGGTGGCTCCAAAAACTCCTCCTAGAACCAGAAAGATCACGATCATAGAAAAGACGTCAATCATCGCGGTCAACTGGAGTTCAACAGGGCCCTTTTTGGGCTTCTTTGGCAGGAAGTCAGTATTCATTTTCCTTCAGCCTCCTCATAGGACATCAGAACAATGTCCGGAAATACCTCACGAGCTCCATCCATGGTGGAGATCAACGTTTGGTAGGGAAGGTTTCGCTCCAATGAAATTTGGAGCGTTTTTTCGGATGGAAACTTGGACGAGAACCTCTGGGCCTGCTGCTTTACGACCTCAAGGAGATCTCCCTCTTTTGCGGGATTGCTGATCCGCTCGGGATTTGCGCCTCCCCAAGAAAGAATCGAAACGAAAGCCCCGGGCCCTGAGCTCTTTAGGGAAAGCTTAGGATTCAGTGGCTGTGACGAGTTCTCGCCGGTAGCTGTAACCGTCGCAGCAGGAGGGAGCGTGAGCTTCGTGTACTCCAGGAAGGTGGTCGACATCAGCAAGAAAAAGATCACAGTGGTCAGCATGTCCAAGATTGGAACGATGTTCAGGTCTTGGACATGCTTCTTCTTCTTGGTTTGAAGAATTTGATCAATCATTACTTGTTAACCCGTTCGGATTGTTCGATCCAAGTGATGACTTTGAGGCCGGTGTCCTGTGCGTCACCCAAAATGGATTCTCCCTTAGAAACGCAAAGGGTATGAATCACCATGGCTGCAATACCGACGCAAAGTCCGGCAGCGGTGGCATACATGGCTTCCGAGATCCCGATCCCGAGCATTCGAGCCTTTTCAGCAGGGTCAGCATTCGCAATTGAAGCGAAGGTCTTGATCAAACCGCTGATGGTACCCAATAGTCCGAGTAGTGTGGCCACGTTTGCAATCAATGCAAGATAACCGACTCGAGCTTCGCACTTATGGCTTACCTCGAGAACCGCGCCGCCGAGCGCAGACTTCATGGCCTCCCGACCGTTTTCAACGGCAACCAAGCCAGACTTGATCACGCTCATCTCGGGAGAGTTGGGCTGCTTGTCGCAGATCTGAATGGCGTCGGTGTAGCGCTTGTCGAGAATCAGGCTTCGAATGGTAACAATGGAGCCTTTAACGTTATAGGACATACCCCAAAAGAGAACAGCGAGCCGCTCTACTCCGACGATCACGAGCGCAAGGCCCGCCATACCAATCAGAATGGCTGCGAATCCGCCATGTTCCATCAAAGTTTGAACTGCTGTGATTAAACCTGTCATTTTTCCTCCTTATGAAAAACGGTTATAGATAAAAATTGAGCCCGAGCTCCGAGAGCAAGACGCCCTTGAACGATTTCTGGTCATTGACCACACTTTGGATGTAGCCGTAATCGATACAGAAGCGTAGGCCGACGTATTTGCTGACAAAGAAAGTCTTGCCAAGCCCCAGCTTGAAAGCCATTCCCTTGGTCGTGTCGTACTGGATCTGGGAAGCTCCGAATTTCAGGAAGGTATCGCTTCGAATGATGGTGCTCATTCCAAGGCTGTCTTTTCCATAAAGTGGAGCCCAAAGAACTTCAAAGCCGTATTGGTATTTTGGACGTGCGGCCGTGATCGTGGCTTGCTGGCCCCCCTGAAGGGTGAGCGAGCTGACCAGATCTACGATCGAGCGTTTGTTCACAATATAAAGCGGTGAAAATTGAGCATAAACTTCAAGAAAATCACTGATGGCAAATCCCGGGTTCACGCTGACGGAGTAGTTGGTGAACGGCCCATCTGAGAAGTCGAGAGTTCCATAAGTCGCCACCAGGAATCTTCCGCGCTTGCGCATGGCTTTACGCTGAACCACGCCCATATCCCGAAAGACATTCGAAACTTCATCGTCCGATCCGATCCTCACCGCAGGATTGAGGGGGGTTCTTCCGGATGTGGACTCTGCCGCAGCTGCAGTTTCGGAAGCACCTTGGGCGGCAGACTCAGAAGCTGAGGTGCTGCTATCTGGGGTGGGCGGGGCTTGCGGATCTTCCGCACGCGAAACTTGGGCAATCGATAGAGCCAGTACTGCGAAAACTAAAGCAAACTTACTCATGTTCTCTCCTCGAGAAGCAGGTGGTAAAGCTCTTAATAATTTGAGTTTAAATGAGTTAAGCGGGGAAGCAAGTCAAAATTTTCACAGATCCTAGCCCGTCAGGGGGCCTTGCGAATGCTGAGTTCCGAATACCCGAAGGTGTCATCTTTTTCACGGCCAAAGGTCAAATCCTGAAACTCCGCAACGGCAATCTCTGCAGTAGTATAAACAAGGTTTTCGCCCATCAGGTGGCCGCCCAGGGTTGCCCCGGTCGGAAGTGAGACACTGGCATGGAGATGCATCGAGTCTTCATTCAGGGTTCCAGTTACGGAAACGATCTCAAAGTGGCCTTCTCGGACTTCGGGCTTGGGTTGGTTCGCAAATCGGAGAGTTACTTTCTTGAGGCTCCCCACAACGCTCAGAATGCTTGCTGCTTTGATGTGGTTCTGTTTAGCCCATGAAGTAAGTTCGGCAACAAGATCTTGGCCGGGCTTGAGTCGTACCACGTGGGCTTTGATTCTAGAGGTTTCCCAATTCACAGGTTTAGAGTCCTCTTTTGCCATCGCTCCCGGGAAATGGAAGAAAAGCAGGAGAAGCGGGATTTTCTTTAGCACTTTTAAGGATCTAGACGAGCTTAAGGAGGCTGGCAAGCTCATTTTCATCGGCTCTTGCCACGATGCGAGATTTTGAGCGCTCGATGGAGCGCTCATAGAGGGGATCATAATAATGAAACAAGAGGGCCTTCACCCAATCTCGATGGGTTTCGGGAAGTAGGGCGTCTGATGAGTGAAAGGATTTTGAGACCATGCTTGAGATCTGAGAATGAACCAGACCTCCCAACTTTTTTTCGATTCGCGCAAGATTCGAAATGAAAAAGCGGTGAACGCTCTCGATGGATTCCCCCCGGGATCGAAGCCGGTCCATCACGTAATCATTCACGAGGGTTTCGGCTCTGGTTTCGATGGGTACTTCCAGGAGATAGATCGGGGAATGCTTCATGGCCGTGAATAGCTGCTCTGGAATGATCAAGGAGCCGATCATGACGGATTCGTCTTCTAAAAGTACGCGACCCGTATTTCCAGCTTTCATCAACGCAATGATTAATGAGTTCTCGAAGGTGATTTGAGATGGCTGAGGGCCAAGAAATCCAAAGCTAGAGCCCCGGTGATTGGCCAAAGCCTCAAGATTGATGCTCTGTCGAGCGTGGTGATTGAGAAAATGAGTTTTGCCCGATCCGGTTTTTCCCCCAATGATGAGGTAAGTCTGACTCTTCACGAGCTCTGGAAGTCGATTCAACAGGTGATTCCGAAGAGCCTTGTATCCTCCCGGGATTCTCGTGATTTGAGTTCCAGTTTCTTGAATCCAATGGGTGGCCGTGGATGAACGGAGTCCACCACGATAGCAGTAGAGCTTGGCCTCTGGGTGAGTTTCGATGAAGCGCAGCCATTTTTCCAAGCGACTTTTTTTAATGTCCCCAGACACCAGGCGATGTCCAAGCTGAATGGCCGCCTCTTGCCCCTGTTCTCGATAACAGATGCCGACTTGATGGCGCTCATGGTCCTCGAGAATGGGAAGGTTCACGGACTTCGGAAAATGCCCCGATTGGAATTCAATGGGAGCCCTCACGTCGATCAGGGGGTGATCCTGCAAAAAGAGCTCGTCAAAACCTGAATCCGGAGTGCTGTAGGGTTCAGTCATGGAGCTGGAGTTCATGTCCCTGATGCGGGAGGACGCGCCCAATGATGCTGGCTCGAGGAAATCTGGATTGGATCTTTTTCAACAAAACCGCGGAATGATCGGCATCGACGGAAAGGAGAAGCCCTCCACTGGTTTGCGGGTCAAAGAATGAAAGCAACTGCTCTTTGGCGGGCTTGCCAAGAACACGGCAGTGATTTTCGGTGTAGATCCTATTAGAATGATGGGCTCGAGTGAGGTTTTCAGCGCGAATGGATTCCAGGGTCTTTTCGAAAAGCGGAATCGAAGAAAGTTCGAGAGCTAACGTAACCTTCGACGCTCGAGCCAGTTGATAGGAATGGCCGGCGATCCCGAAACCGGTAATGTCGGTCGCAGCATGGATCGAATGGAGTTCTTCGGGGCTCAAGAGGTCCTGAATTTGATTGAGCTGGCTCATGGATTCAATCGCATCCTGGATGTCAGATTCCGCAAAGTCGCCATTCTTAAGTCCCGCGCACAAAGTGCCTGTTCCGATGGCTTTGGTGAGAATGAGATGATCGCCAGTCCGGGCGCCGGTGTTGCTCCAAATGGATTGCGGATTCACAGTCCCGGTTACCGAGAGGCCGAACTTGAGGGTTTCATCATCGATGGAGTGTCCCCCAATCAGGGAACATTTGGCCTCGCGGATTTTTGAGAGAGCGCCTTCCATCACCTCTTTTAGGACGTTGGGCTCAAGAGCCGAGGATGGAAAGGCCAGAATCGCCATGGCGGTCTTCGGGATTCCGCCCATGGCATAGACGTCACTCAAGGCATTTGCCGCTGCGATTTTTCCGAATGCACGAGGCGTATCGACAATCGGAGTAAAAAAATCGAGGGTTTGCACGAGCGCAATGGAATCATTGATTCGATAAATGCCAGCGTCGTCGAAATCTCTTCCGTCGATCAAGACATTCGGATCTTGAATGGAGAAATCAAGCTGCCCCAGAATCTCGCGAAGCGTCTCGGCGGGAATTTTTGCTGCACAGCCCCCTTTTTGAACAGTTTGAGTGAGTTTGATTTCCATGCCTTTTGCTCCTGTGTTCTTAGCACCATAACACAGGGGCGAAATTCCGGTTGAGCATGTTTTTTGCTCGTATTCATCACCTAGAGGGGGGCCTGAATTGGGAACCCCCTAGGAGGCAAACCATGAAAATGACCCAACTCAGAAAAGCGGTGACTTGGACTCTGCAAATTGTATTGGCCATGATCTTCTTAACCGTAGGAATGGCAAAGATCTCGGGCGTTCAAACTTCGGTAGAGGTATTCAATCGAATCGGAGTCGGCCAGTGGCTTCGATATTTGACCGGATCCGTTGAGGTGCTCGCGTCCGTATTGATGCTCTTCGGCCCCTATGCATCGATCGGAGCAGGATTGGTGGCGGTGACCATGATTGGAGCCATTATGGCCCATCTCTGGTTGATCGGGGGAAATGTTGTCCCAGCACTTGCCCTCGGAATTGCTTCAGGAGTCGTTCTGTATTTGCGGCGGGAAATCCGCAGATCAGAGGAGGTCCGGGTGATTCATCCCGAAGCCCCACGAAAATCGGCTTGATTTGCTTTTTCGTGGACTGGGCGTATGATGGGCCTCGAAAGAAGGGCTCATGAGTACTCTTGAAAACCGCAAGATCCTGATCGTGGATGACGAGCCCATGCTGCGAGAAATCCTCCGGGATGTTCTCGAGTTTGAGGGAGCCACGATTCACGAGGCTGAAAACGGAAGGCAGGCGTTTGACCTTCATCAGCGCGAGAAATTCGATGCGGTGATTTCAGATATCCGAATGCCCGGAGGCGACGGACTCGAGTTGTTGATGAGTCTGAGAAATGTGGATTGTTGCACTCCTGTGGTGATGCTCATTACCGGGTTCTCGGATCTTTCTCACGATGCTGCCTATAGCCTGGGCGCGGATGCAGTCTTGTCGAAGCCCTTTGATGTCAATGAGCTTCTGGGTCGATTGGGATTTCTGTTGGCACCTGCAGAGAAGAGGCTCTCGGAGTCATTTGAAATTGCGAGTTCAAGAAAAATTGAAGGGAAAGATCTCAATCCAAAGCTTGGACGGGGAGGCTTTTTTGTCCCTGACTGTGTCGACGGAGTGACCGGAGAGGTGATTTCGTTTGGCCTGGATTCACATGAATTGGGTGGTGCAATTCAAGGAAAGGGAATCATTCGTTGGATTCGCCGTACCGTCGCTGATGATCGATCCAAGGGAATGGGTGTCGAATTCAGGTATTTGGAGCCCGAATCCTTGAAGCGAGTTTTGGATTGGAATGCCCGCAACAAGGTTCAAGCCTTTATTCCAGACGGGAAATGATTCTTGGAGCCGGACTGCTCGCATCGCACAATAGAATGCTGGAGGTCTTGGCAGGCCTTGATCAAGATCAGTGGAATTCAATCTCGAAGCGACTTGAGCCTTTGCCGGGGACCAGTCTGAGTTCGGCGCGATTCGAGGCGGCAAGCGAGCTTGAAATGCTCAGGCCGAGACCCGTTCCGCGACCGGGCTCTTTTGTTGTGAAAAACGGCTGGAAAATCTTCAATTGAAGGGCCTCGGGAACCCCAGGGCCGGAATCCTCGATTGTGATGACCGGGTGGGGGCCTGAGCGATTCAGGCTGACTGAAATCCACTTTTCACCGGGAATCGAGAGGATCGCATCCCGAGCATTGTGAAGCAGATTGAGAATGATTTGGGAAATCTGGCTCGGTCGGCAGTCGATGGTGATGGGTTCTTCAGAAAGGGCGACCTGTAATTCGATGTTTTTCGTTCTCAGGCCTTCCTGGCAGAGTTCGAGTGAGTCGCGAATGATTGCGCCCAAATCATGGGCAATGAGCGGGTCGGAATTGCTGTCACGAGAAAAGGTCTGCAGACCTTTGATGATTCCACTGATGCGATCGACGCTTTTTTTGATGCCTTCAATCGAGTGTTGAATCTTTGAGGGGTCTCCTGATCCAGAGCCTCCATTTGCCATGGCTTCGATGCGGTGGGTGTAGCCCGCAATGATCGCCAAGGGGTTATTGATTTCGTGAGCGATACCGCCGGCCATCTCACCCAAGGCTGACATCTTGGATTGATGAAGCAAGGTGAGTTTTTGCCCCTCAATGAGTTCAAGAGCCTCGGTGAGCTGTCGATTCCGCTTTTTAAGTTCGAACTGAGCAATCACCATGTTTGCGAGAGTGGCAAGGGCCTTTCGTTTTTCTTCACTCAGCTCTTTCGGCTTCGAATCAAGTACGCAGAGGGTCCCAATGGCTTCTCCGGTTGGGGTGCGAAGTTGGGCTCCTGCATAAAACCGAATGAGGGGATTTCCGGTGACGAGTGGATTGTCGAAAAAACGCGAGTCTTCTCGAGCATCTTCGACGACAAAAACCCCGGTTTCAAGGATGGCATGACCGCAGAAGGAAACGTCCCGATGCGTTTCGTTAGCGTCCAGGCCGACCTTGGATTTAAACCATTGTCGATCGCGGTCAACCAGGCTGATCAGAGCGATGGGAGTCCCGCAGATGACCGAGGCCAGTTCCGTAAGGGCGTCAAACTCTGGCTCCGGAGGAGTCTCTAGGACTTCGTAGTCATAAAGGGACTCAAGTCGTTTCCGTTCATGGGTCGGGGTTTCCGGCTTTTGCATGCGAATCAAAGAGTACCGTAACTCATGGGTGCTGGAAAGTGTCACCCATCTTTGACAGCTGCAAAGGATTTGGACAGCTTACATCCTGGAAATGTCGTGTAATTGCGTCTCGTTTGAGGGACAGAATGGCCCGGAACTTGAACTATACCGCCCGTCATGCGCTACACCCGTGGTCCTTTTCAACTCTTTTCCTTGAGCATCGTGCTGCTCCACTTCCTGAGCGCACAGGGTGCCGTGGAATCCTCAATTTCGCAGGACTCCCGATTAAATCACGCGAGAGAGCTCCTCGGAAAATCCTTCAAGCGAACCGTGGTGCGAAAAGAAGACAGTGCCGTTTCGGACGTCGAGGTTACCGATTTCGTGATGGAAATGACCCGTAATTTTTTAGGGAAAAAACATCGTCATTTTGCTCGGGACGTCGGAAGGGCGATCTTGAATGCGTCTGAAGAGTTTTCTCTCGATCCAGTGTTTCTGGTTGCGGTGATTCAAAATGAGAGCAGTTTTCATCCATCGATGAAGGGCTCAGCGGGTGAGATCGGACTGATGCAGATTCTGCCCCGGACGGGTGAGTGGATCGCCTCTTTGTATCATTTGGACTATCGAGGATCCAAGTCGCTCTTGGATCCAGTGATGAATGTTTGGTTGGGAGCTGCACTTTTGGACAAGCTTCGACATCAGTTCGACTCTGATGGTCGATACTACGTTACTGCATATAATATGGGTCCGAAGAAGCTTCGAAAGATGATTGCGATGAACCGGAACCCAAGGCTCTATGTTCAAGCCGTGATGAAGCGATACCTTGCTCTTTATCAAGGGTACCAATCAAAGGGCGACTTGAAGGTGGTCAGCAAGGAAGCCAAATCCAAAGTCATGGAAATCACCAATTGACGGAGTGATCTAGGTCACGAGCTCATTCGGACCAATTCGATCTGGGTGACCTCGCCATCCGTGCCGAGTCGCAAGGGTGGACCCCAGAACCCGGTGCCATGACTGACATAAACCCAAAGATCGTGCATTCGTCCGAGTCCTCCGGGGTGGAGGTAAATCCCTTTGACGACCCAGTTCCAGGGGAAAAACTGTCCCCCATGGGTGTGGCCTGACAGTTGGAGGTGATAGGAGCCTCGCTCGACTTTTTTTGCGATTTGGGGCTGATGGGCAAGCAAAATGCGAACTGCGGAGGTCGGGTCGGGTTCGGGGATCTTGGGTCCTTCTCCGCCAAAATAGGAATAAGCAGGGTCATTGACGCCAGAAAGCTGAACTTTTTTTCCGGAGATCTCCAGGTTCTTGCTCTCATTCAGGAGGGGGGTGATTCCGGCTTCACGGATGGCACGGACCGAGTTTTCTGCATTCCAATAGCATTCGTGATTGCCGAGGACAAAAAAGGATCCATATCGGGCTTTCAACTGGGACAGGGCCTTGAGTTCGAGCGAGAGTTCTCTTGTGTCTCCATCTATGATGTCCCCCGTGAGTGCGATCAGGTCCGGGGAAAGGTCGAGCGCTCGTCGAACGAGTTTTTTAATCTGATCGAGATCCGGGCCGGTACCCAGATGGACGTCGCTCAGTTGGACAATCTTAAAACCTTCGAGCTCTGCAGGAAGATCCGGAACCGGGATTCGAATGTGAGGGGTGAGGATCCGAAAGCGGGCATTGACCATTCCCCAAAGGAAACAAAGTGCGGTGAGACCCAGGATCGTGAAGATGGCATGGTCTGAGTAGAGGGGGGAAGCATCAAGCGGAGACCAGGAGATCAAAAGCGCACCCAGGTCACGGAGTGCGGTGAATGTGAACAGAAAGCTGATCACGCCCATGGAATAGAACGCCAACTTCTGCAGGGGTTTTTCGAAGCGCAGCTTGGTCTCGGGAGAACTTCGAAAAAACACGAAAAAAAGCCAAAGCTGGGCCAGAAATAAAAACCCCAAGGATGCAGTAGCGCCGTAGAACCAAGGCTTTGCACTCCCATACCAGGGGCCAAAGAGGGATCCGGATAAATAGCCTGCGACCAAGAGAACCAGCAAGAATGGGACCATGGACTGATCTTAGCATGGTAAGTGGCCATGAGCTTGTGGCGATTGACCCCGAAGGACGAATTGGCTAGTTTCAGATCATGAATCGTGAGGAACTGCTGGAAGCTTTGAATTGGCGATATGCGACGAAGAAGTTCGATCCGACTCGGAGGATTTCAAATGCTGATTGGGAGGCGCTCGAAGAGTCTCTGCGCCTGGCTCCCTCTTCCTACGGGCTTCAGCCCTGGCGCTTTTACGTTGTTCAGAATTCGCAGGTTCGGCAGCAATTGAGAGTTGCCTCCTGGAATCAAAGCCAGGTGACGGATGCGTCTCATTATGTAGTGATCGCATTTCAGGAGTCCGTGGGCGAGGCGGATATCCGGAAATTCATCGAGACTACCGCCATGATCCGAGGGGCGGATGTTGCGAGCCTCGAGAGGTACCGAAAGGTAATCGAAGGGGATTTGCTTACCGGTACGCGCTCCAAGGAGATTTCCACTTGGTCACAGAGGCAGACTTACATTGCAATGGGTTTTGTCATGCTTGCGGCCGCACTTCTCAAGATTGACTCCTGTCCGATGGAGGGAATCGAGGCGGATGAATATGACCGCATCCTTGGACTTGCCGGCTCAGGATTTAAAACGGTGGCGGGTGTTGCGCTTGGCTATCGACATGCGGAGGACAAATATGCGCTTTCCAAAAAGGTGCGCTATCCGGCAAGCGAGATCATTCGTTATTTGTAGGAAGTTGCGGAGCAAGGCCAAGGAGTTCCCGCAGACGGGCGGCGCTCTTTTCTGAATTCAGCCCTGAAACCGGATGGGCGATTCGGGAGGTCTTCTTCGTCTCCCAAGGTTTCTTGCCCGTTTCAACGTGGATGTAAATCATGGCAGAGGCCCGGGCGTCGCTCAGAGCTTCGTGATGATTGAGCGGTATTCCAAGGGTGCTGCTCACGTTTGCGAGATTCGCAGGTTTGATGCCGAGTTTGTAGCGTGAGAGTTTTACCGTACACTCCGTTTTGAGCTTGGGTACCTTGATTCCGTAGTGGGCGGCACTCGCCCGAAGCACCCGATCATCAAACCCCACATTGTGTGCGACCAGCAATTTCGACTTCTTGAGCCAGGGCTCTATGGATTCCCGATAAACCAAGTCGAAGGTGGGGGCGTCTTTCACGTCCTTGTAGCGAATACCATGGATGTGCGTGAAGAAAAACGCCTCGGTTGGAGTCTTGATCAGCCGGACTTCCTCGTGAATGATTCCATTCTCTTCAAGAACCACGATCCCGACCGAGCATGCCGAATTCGGAGCAGGGTTTGCCGTTTCGAAATCAATGACCAGCGTATAGGGCTTCTTGACCGCAGGCACCCGATATCCCCCTCAGGTGATCCGCTCGCTTCGTTTCACCGAACGCAGATTTCCTGCGAGGACTTTTTTGCGCATCCGGATGTTCTTCGGAGTCACTTCGATCCACTCGTCTTCATCGATCCATTCCAGACAGCGTTCGAGGGACATGTCCCGGATCCCGGCGAGTCGTACGAGGAATTCGGCACCCGCAGAGCGGATGTTCGTGAGTTTCTTTTCCTTGCAAGGATTCACGTTCATGTCGTTGTCCTTGGCATTCTCGCCAATGATCATTCCTTCATAAACTTTGATTCCCGGTCCGATGAAGAGCATTCCGCGCTCTTCGAGCGACAGGAGAGCGTATTCGACAGAATCGCCCAAGCGATCCGAAATCAGCGCCCCGTTACCCCGATGCGGAATTTCTCCGCGGTGTGGCTGATATTCGGTGAGATATGAACTGAAGAGACCATCTCCGCGAGTTGCGGTGAGGTAGCGCGAACGGATTCCGAGCAATCCCCTGGAGGGAATGTCGAATTCGAGGCGCACGCGCTGGCGTCCAATTCCTTCAACGTGAGGAAGCGCTTCATATTTTACAAGCGTCCCTTTTCGTTCCTGAAAAATCCGGGTCACATCGGATGCATGTTCTTCCGGAAGATCGAGCACCGCACGTTCGTTCGGTTCCATTCGCTCGCCGTTCGGGCCTTCCCTGTACAAAACGAGTGGCTTTCCGACCATGAACTCGAATCCCTCGCGACGCATTTGTTCGATCAGAATCGCGAATTGCAATTCGCCCCGGCCGAGTACCCGGAATTGGTCGGAGGTTTCTGCCTCTTCGAAGCGAAGAGCAACATTGTGGCGCACTTCTTTCAGCAGGCGCTCGCGAAGCTTCCGCGATTGAATGGCTTCACCTTCCTGGCCCGAGAGGGGAGAGGTGTTTACTGAGAAAAGCATTGCAAGGGTGGGCTTCTCGACAATGATCCTTGGAAGCGGAGCCATTTCGGCGGTGGCGCTAACGGTGTCACCGATTTCGACTCCTTCGTTTCCGGCGATCACGGCGATATCACCTGCCTGCACTTCTGCGACTTCCTGTTGTTTCAGGCCGACGTAGGTAAAGACCTGGGTGACGGTGAAATTCTGGTTCAATGGCGGCCCGTCCGGATTGACCCCCTGGCGAACCATTTTGGTGTTCTTCTTCACGGATCCGCTGATCACGCGGCCAATGGCGAGACGGCCCACAAACTCGGAGTAGGACAAGTTGGAAACGAGAAGTTGGAAGTTTGCGTTTTCCGAGATTTTTGGAGCGGGTACGCAATCGAGAATCAGATCAAAGAGAGGCTTGAGTGATCCGGTTTTTTCCTTTTTCAGATAGGCCGGGATTTCATCGAAGTTGGTCGTACACCAGCCCTGACGAGCGGCCGCGTATACGATCGGAAAATCAGCTTGCTCTTCGCTTGCTCCAAGTTCCAGGAACAAATCGAAGGTCGCGTTCACCACCTCTTGGATGCGCTTTCCGTCGGAACATTCAGGTCGGTCGACCTTGTTGATGACGAGGATGATCTTATGGCCCTTGGAGAGAGCCTTCTGGAGCACGAAACGGGTTTGAGGAAGCGGTCCTTCCGCCGCATCCACCAGCAAAAGTGCGCCGTCCACCATCCCCATGATGCGCTCGACTTCTCCGCCGAAGTCCGCGTGGCCAGGAGTGTCGACGATGTTTACTTTGGTGTCTCCCACCATGACGGAAGTGTTTTTTGAAAGGATGGTGATCCCGCGTTCTTTTTCTAGGTCGCCCGAGTCCATCACGCGTTCTTCAACAGCTTGATGCTGTTGGAAAGTGCCGGACTGCCGGAGAAGATGGTCAACGAGAGTCGTTTTTCCATGGTCGACGTGGGCAATGATACAAACATTTCGAAGATTTAAGCTCATAGTGGGGCCTGATTCCGGGAGGAGTAATTGATTTTAAGGGTTGCGTTTTCGGTACAATACAGGTAAACCCGTCATTTCTGAACCAAAACTTTAGAAAAGTTCGAAGAAGGAAATAGTCATGGCACGCGTATGTGATTTAACCGGCACCAAGCCGTTCAGCGGAAACAAAGTTTCTCACTCCAACATCAAGACCCGCACCAAGTGGATGCCGAATCTCAAGGATAAGCGTTATTCGATTCCTGAGTTGTCCCGCACTGTAACCCTGAAGCTCTCGACCCGCGCAATTCGCACGATCGATAAGTTGGGTGGGATTTCTCAAGCGATCATGAAGGCAAAGACCGAGAAGATGAGCGATCGCGCTCTCAAGCTCCGAAATGAAATCAAGAAAGCTCGAATTGAAATCTCTGCCGGCAAAAAGAAGCTCGCAGTTTAAGATTTGATGTAAATGGTTTTAAGGCAGGCAGATGAGGGTTTCTCATCTGCCTGTTTTTTTTGAATCTCAACCCAGGATTGCCCATGTCCCCAAACGCCATGAAAAACCAAACCCCATTCACTCCACGGGAGGCTCGATCCAGTGATCACGCATTTCTGGTGGCTGCACAGATTGCGATGGCCCATGAAACGGAGGGATTGAAGCTGGATGAGAAGACGGTCGCACTCGGTGTGGGAGCGGTTTTGCTGGATCCTTCAAAGGGTAGGTATTACGTGGTGAAGAATGCAATGGGGGAGACCATTGCATGCACGCTCACTCTTCCAGAATGGAGCGATTGGAGGAATGGGACCGTGCTCTGGATTCACTCACTTTATGTGCGCCCGGAGAATCGGGGCCAAGGGGTCTATCGAGCTCTCTATGCGTTTTTGAAGGAAAAGGTGATCGCAGATGCAGGTTTGATGGGGATCCGCCTCTACGTCGATCAGCGGAACGAGAGAGCCTGTGCTGTTTATGAAAAGCTCGGAATGAATGCCGATCATTACCAACTCTACGAATGGATGAAGACGTTCTGATTCAGGAGTGTTGAGAAATCAATAATTGCTTCAGATGAGAATAGTTACCCCGCCAAGCGCCGGGAGATTTTCCGGTCGGAGCTTCGATGCAGCTTAAGGCCTTGGCGTCGGTTCGGAGCAGAAAAACGGCCAGCCCCGCGTGAGTGGCCGGGAGGTCCATCTTTCGTTCGTTTCCGATCATCAGGCATTCCCGTGCCGAGAATCCTTCCTGCTCGAGAAGCTCAAGGTAATACTCCTTGTGCGGCTTGCAGGCGTGCATTCGATCGGCAGTGGTGATGCTCTTGAAAAGGGAAGGGTCGATTCCGCCCCATTGCATGCGCATTTGAACGAAGTCGACATGCCAGACGGGGTTGGTGGCGAGAGTGAGGCTGTAGTGATCCTTGGCCCATTCCAGAAATCTTGCGGCGCCATGAATTTTTCCGAAGTGCGATTTGAGTTTCGGAAACACGGAATCGAGATTCTCTTTCACGATTCTTTCCGCAGAATCGTATGGAATTTTGAAGTGGTTGGCAAAGTTCTCGATCAGGCGCTCGTGGTTGGTCTTGGTCTTCGACGGACGCTTGAGTGCAGAGGCGCCTTTTTTCAAAGCTTGGTAGGCGGCACGCCAGCCTTGGTGCTTCTTCATGAGGGGGAGGGTTCGACCGATAAACTCGAAATGCACCATCAGTCCACCGGAGTCGATCAGGGTGCCGTCAAGATCGCAGAGCAAATGTTTGAACCGGTTTTCCGGCATTCGGATCGGGCTCATGGGCACCTCCTTTTCATGGGTCATATTAAAGGAAAAATACGGTAGCGTCATGTCTTAAGCTTTGCTCTAATCGGTTCATGGATTTTTCGGACTATGTCAATCAATGGGTTGAGCTCTATTTGAAGGCGCTTAGTCATGATGCGAAGAGCGCAGTCGGCACTGTCGCAACTGAAAGCTTCGCTGCGCTGCCCCTGCAGTCCCAAAGGATCCTGGTCGTGGCTCCGCATCCAGATGATGAATGCCTGATGGCTGGAGTTGCGCTTAGAGCCCAGAAAGAATGTGGCGCCCAAATTGGCGTGGTGGCTTATAGCTTCGGAAGTGATCCCCTTCGGAAAGGACCCCGAAAGCAAGAATTCAAGGAAGCCCTTCAAGTTCTTGGTTTTTCGGAGGTTTCTCGAGAGGCTCTCGGGCTTGTAGTGGATCAGGAGTGGTCGGAGCTTGAGCTTCAAAAGGCCTTGGAGTTTTTCAATCCCGATTCCGTCTTGGTTCCGGCACGCACGGATCGCCATCCGACGCATGTCCGTGCTTCCATGCGGTCCTGGGCTGCAGTGAGGGCTCATGTGGCCCGGACGCAAACGCCGATCGATATGCTGGAAACAGAATACTGGGGCCAGATCGAGGCCCCAAATCTGCTGATCCCGCTTGGAGTCGAGCAGGTCAAGCAAATGGGGCAAGCGCTCCTTGCTCATCAAGGTGAGGTGAGCCGAAACCCGTATCACCTCAGTTTGCTTGCATTCCTGATGGATCAGCAGCGCCGAGGGGCCGAGGTGGTTTCGGGGTTCGGCCGTTCGATTGAACCCGCAATTTTTGCGCAAATTCTCGGACATACGCGAGTTCGCCCTTGAAGGATTTTCTAGCCTTGGAGGCGGGTTCGGAGCAGCTCAGCCAGGGCTTTCAGGGCGTCCGTGGCAGTGAAGATTCCGACCAAATGGTCATGATCCATGACCAGGGCCGATCCGATTCTTTTGTCGGCCAGAGTGGCGACGACTTCGTCCAGTTTTGCAGTGACTGAAACCACATAAGGGTCCTCGAGGGCGATTTCTTCGACCCGGGTGATGATGGGGTTTACCCCTTGAAAACCCAAGGCCATTTTGAGATCGCGATCGCTCAGGATTCCGCGCAGTTTTCCAGCCTCAAGCACGGGCAGGTGGCGAATTCCGTGGAGCTTCATGAAGTCTCGCGCGGTAGCCAGGGATTGATCGGCTCCAATGGAGTGGGGTGCCGGAGTCATGTATTTTTGAATCAGGGGAATGGGTTTCATGAATGTCCTTTCGCGGGACGTTTTGTCTCGCAGGCAAAAGGCCTGATCGAGGCTCCGCATATTTCGAAGCGCAAATTATACGGTTTTTTTTAGGAAATCCTTGATCGCCATCAAGTGAGCATCTTTTTTGCACAGACGTAAGTCAGGCGTGAATCAGACGCGAAGCAGGCGCGAGTGAGAACGGATGAGGTGCGAGTGATGACACTGAAGGATTCGATGGTTCAATTCGAGGACGGAATACCAGAAAAAGCGAATCTCGCAAGTGAGCACCCGAGTGAGGCGGGAATCCGATTGGCGATCCTTCGAATGGAGGATCAGCCCGGGGTCATACGACTGAATTACCGGCCTGGGGAGATGATTTTTCATCCGGGAAATGAACCCGGAGGTACCTATTGGGTCAGGCAGGGGCAAATCAAACTCGAGGCGCTCGACCCCGGAGGGAAAGTCCATTTTCTGCATGTCATGTCGGAATCCAACGTTTTGGGGTTGGGCGCATGCCTATTGAACCGCCCCCATTCCTATCAGGCAAAGAGCCTTGGCGAGGTCAGCGTGATCTGGATGGATTCGAAATGCACCCGGAAGTTCATTGAAGATCACCCCGAACTGAACGAAACTCTCATGAAGCAGCTGTGCGAAGAGTTGGAGTTGCTCGAAGGGCGGCTGCGGTCGGCGTACTCTCTGGACGCGACCGAGCGGGTCTATGAGACGATTGTTTACTTGAAGAAATGTGATTCCTGCCGTGCTTGGTCGCGCGGGGAGATCGCGGAGTGGGCGGGTACCACGCCCGAAACCGTGGCGCGGGCGATTGGCGAGCTTCGGCAACACGGCAGGATCTTTACCGAGGGCCGCAAGATTCGCCTTCTGAGAAAAAAATTCCTCAATTGATCTCAGTCGATTCCGGCTGATCTCTGACCTGTCGGGTTTGCCCTTTTAGAATCCCGCGGGAATTCCGGATGCGGCCGATGAATCCAGAAACCAAGTCACTGAAGGATGTTTCTGAAGAGCGCTTGCTGGCATCTCCGGACAGATCGGACCGAGGAGGGCATTCCGTACTGCAGTCGCTTTGGATTCGCCAAGCGCGACGACCAGGATTTTTCTAGCCTCAAGCAGGGTTTCAATTCCAAGGGTAATTGCATGATGAAAAGGGGCATCACTCCCAAAATTCGCCTGGAGGGTGTCAGGATGGAGCTCGACCCGTCGAGTGCGAGAATGGTGGGGAGATCCGGGTTCATTGAAAGCAATGTGTCCATTGGTGCCAATTCCAAGAATGGCAAGATCGATTCCGCCGACCTCCCGAATCCTTGCTTCGTAGCGGGCGCACTCAAGGTCCGCGTCTTCTGCGCCTCCATCGGGATGCTCCCGGCATCGAGGCGGAGTGAGGAGTTTTGAAAAGAGATGCCGATCCAGATAATTCCTGAAGCCGAGAGGTTCTTTTGAGGCGGGGATCGGATAGTACTCGTCGAGCTGAAAGCAGGTCCAGGACTCCGGGAGCAAGAGGTTCTGGTTTTTTACCATGAGTTCGTAAAAGGGGATCATGGTATTGCCGGTCGGAAGCGCGAGTACGGGGCCATGGGACGTGGCTTGCAAGGATTCAAGTTCCCGGACCAAGCGGCCAAGAAGGGATCTGTACAGGTCATCGGGCGTGGTGAAGCGTAGAATTTCCGCGTTCATGGAATGGACTGATCCTAGCACACATGCTAGCTCTGAAGGCACTATGAAAAGTTTGCAGGAAACCTATGCACCCAATAGCATTTGTTTTGGGTGCGGACCCAAAAACGAAAAGGGCCTTCGAATCGCGAGCCATGTGTCACCCTCGGGTGAGGTGGTGGCCGAATTCACCCCTGAGAAACATCACGAAGCTTTTCCGGGAATGCTGAATGGCGGAATTATCGGATCGCTCTTGGATTGTCATTCGAACTGGACTGCAGCTTGGACTCTCATGAAGCGAACGGGGCAGGCGGCACCCCCCTGTACGGTGACCGCGGATTTTCATGTCAAACTTCGTGCTCCAACGCCCTCCGGGCAGAAGGTGAGGCTTCGGGCGAAAGCGGTCGAGGTTCTTCCGGATCTTGAGAAGCCCGACCGGGTCAAGGTCGAGGCTCAGTGCTTCACGGTGAATGACGATGGAAGTGAAAAGCTTACAGCGACCTGTAGTGGAACATTTGTTGCGGTGAAAGAGGGGCATCCTGCGTTTCACCGCTGGAACTAGGATCATGAAAATCGTATCGTGGAATGTAAACGGATATCGGGCAATTCTGGGCAAGGGTTTCCAGAAGTGGTTTCATGAGCAGGATGCCGATGTCATTGGTCTGCAAGAGGTCAAGGCCCACAAAGAGGCCGTCGATCCGAAGAGCATCGAGTATGCGGGCTACGAGTGCTATTGGCATGCGGCCAAGAAGCCCGGCTACAGTGGAACCGCCATTTGGACTCGGGTAAAGCCGGTGTCGTATCAAGAGGGCTTTGGCAATGCGAAGTTCGATGATGAAGGTCGAACGCAGATTCTGGAGTTCAAGGATTTTTACCTTTTGAATTGTTACTTTCCGAATTCCCAGGATGAGCGCGCGAGGCTCCCTTACAAGCTTGAGTTTTGTGAAGAGATTCTGAAATTCTGTGTGAAGGCCCAGAAATCAGGCAAGGGGGTGATCGTTCAGGGGGACTTGAACGTGGCGCACACCGAACTCGACATCAAGAACGCCAAGTCGAATGTGGATTCACCCGGCTTCTATATCGAAGAACGGAACTGGATGACGGAGTTCTTAAAGCACGGGATGCGGGATGTGTTTCGAGAGCGACATCCCGGGGAAACTGGCCTTTATACCTGGTGGAGTTATCGGGCCAATGCCCGTGCCAACAATACGGGGTGGAGGATCGACTACCACGTCGTCAGCTCGAATCTAGTGGAGCGGGTTTCGGGGATTGATCACCAAAGGAATGTCTTTGGTTCCGATCATTGCCCGGTGTGGATCGAGCTCAAGTAAACGGAAAGAATTTAGGGAAGTTTTACGAAGCTGAGGTAGTGCCTGAGCTCTTCGATGGACTCGTGAAGATCGCCCAGCGCTCGATGGGCGTTCTTCTTTTCGTATTTCACGCGGTAGCGTTCGCGGAATACCTCTTTGAAGGAACTGACGTCCACCATTCGGTAGTGAAGTTGGCGCGCAAAATCCGGTAAATGGGAATCAATGAATCGGCGATCATTATGAATCGAGTTACCGGCCAATACGGCTCCGTCCTTGCCTTGCTTTTCTCCGAAGTGGCCCTTCACCCAAGCGAGCAGCTCTGCTTCTACGGTTTCCTGCTTCCAGCCGGAGCGGACCAGCTCGGTTAGGCCGCTCTTGCCGTGGTGCTCCTTGCACCAGTCATTCATGGCTTCCAGGACGGAATCGGGTTGATACAGGATATAGTGCTTCTCAGAGATCGAATTGAGCTCGTAATCAGTGATGATTGCCGCAATTTCGAGGATTTTGTCGGTCTTTTCGTCGAGACCGGTCATTTCGAGGTCCATCCAAAGAAGCAGTTTTTTAGCCATAAAGAGTGGGTGGAGCATAGCGGAAAGGCTCTCAAATTTAAAGCGTTTCCCGGTTGCTTAAAGCCCTTCTGTCGGGTAATGATAGTGCATCCGAAATTTTTAAAGACGAGAGGATTTCCGTTTCGATTTTTGGACGGGGCGAATCTCTTTGAATGCCACACTAAGGAGCAAATCATGGCTGAAGATACAACCAAAGTACCCATCGAGATGGTGAGAAACATCGGGATTTCTGCCCACATCGACTCAGGAAAAACCACACTCTCCGAGCGGATTCTTTTCTACACTTCCAAGATCCATGCGATCCACGAAGTGAAGGGTAAGGACCAAGTCGGCGCGACCATGGACTTCATGGAACTCGAGCGCGAGAAGGGGATCACGATTCAGTCTGCTGCGACTTATTGCATGTGGAAGGGATTCAACATCAACCTGATTGATACTCCGGGCCACGTCGACTTCACGATCGAAGTGGAACGCGCGCTTCGCGTTCTGGATGGCGCGGTTCTGGTGCTTTGCTCGGTTGCGGGCGTTCAGTCCCAGTCAATCACCGTGGATCGTCAGATGAAGCGCTATAAGGTGCCTCGTCTTTGCTTCGTTAATAAAATGGATCGCGCGGGCGCGAACCCGTTCCGCGGTGTTCAGATGCTTCGTGAGAAGCTTCGCCACAACGCCCACCTGGTGATGTACCCCATCGGAGCCGAAGATCAGTTCCAGGGTGTGGTGGATCTCGTTCAAATGAAGGCCTTTTACTTCGATGGCGATAACGGGGAGAAGATCCGTGAAGAAGCGATTCCAGCTGACATCAAGGCGGAATGCGACAAGTATCGTGAAGAGCTCATTTCTGCCGCTGCTGAATTCGATGAAACCGTGGGTGAGAAGTACCTCGGTGGAGAAGAAATCAGCGTAGATGAGCTTCGTGCAGCGATCCGCAAAGGAACGCTTTCACTTCAGCTTACCCCGGTTTTCGTGGGCTCCGCCTACAAGAACAAGGGCGTACAACTCCTGTTGGATGGCGTGACCTATTACCTGCCAAACCCAAGCGAGAAAGAGAACATCGCTCTTGATCAAAACAACAACGAAGCGGAAATCGCGCTCAAAAGCGAGCCGAATCTTCCGTTCGTCGGTCTTGCATTCAAGCTTGAGGATGGTCGTTATGGCCAGCTGACCTACATGCGGATTTATCAGGGGCAGCTGAAGAAGGGTGAGTTCATCGTCAACTCGACCAATGAAAAGCGCGTGAAAGTTCCCCGGATTGTCCGGATGCATGCAAACGAGATGAACGACGTTGAGACTGCGAAGGCAGGCGACATTGTTGCGTTGTTCGGGGTCGAATGTTCTTCCGGTGACACCTTCACTGATGGCTCGATCAAGTACTCGATGACCTCCATGTTCGTTCCAGATGCGGTGATTTCGCTCTCGGTTCAGCCCAAGGACAAGTCAGGTGAGACCAACTTCTCGAAAGCATTGAACCGCTTCACGAAGGAAGATCCTACCTTCCGCGTTCACCGGGATGAAGAATCGAACCAGACCATCATCAGCGGGATGGGCGAGCTTCACTTGGAGATCTATTGCGAGCGGATGAAGCGTGAGTACAACTGCGAAGTGGTCGTGGGTAAGCCGCAGGTGGCCTATCGTGAGACCATTCAAGCCAAGGGTACCTTCAACTACACGCACAAGAAGCAAACCGGCGGTAGCGGTCAGTTCGGTCGCGTTGCCGGATACCTTGAGCCACTTCCTGCGGATGCGGTTCTTCAATATGAGTTTGTGGATGAGATCACCGGGGGTGTGATTCCTCGGAACTTCATTCCGGCTGTTGACAAGGGCTTCAAGGAAGCGATCAAAGAAGGTCGCTTGATCGGGTTCCCGATTGTGGGCGTTCGTTGCGTGATCAACGATGGCGCTTACCATGCGGTCGACTCTTCCGAGCAAGCGTTCAAGACGGCAGCACTTATGGCTTTCCGTGAAGGTTATGAGCGCGCGACTCCAGTGGTGCTTGAGCCGATCATGAAGCTCGAAGTGTCTGCTCCTGAGGAATTCCAGGGCTCGGTCATGGGTCAAGTGAACCAACGACGCGGTGTGATCGTGAACTCCGGTACCTCCGATGGTTACTGCGTGATCGAAGCGGAAGTTCCACTTTCCGAAATGTTCGGTTATTCGACCGACCTCCGTTCTGCAACCCAGGGTAAGGGTGAATTCTCGATGGAATTCCAAAAGTATTCACCAGCTCCCCGCAACGTGCAGGATGAGCTCGTGAAGAAGTATCAAGAGAAGAAAGCTAAGGAAGCCGCAGGAAAGTAATTCTGCCGCGGAATAAAATTTGGGCCCAGGAAGCCGATGGTTTCCGGGGCCTTTTTATTTGGAGTCGGGGGTGCTAGCGTGAGGGCATGAAAATTCTCCTGACCGGTGCCACCGGAATGATTGGCCGTGAAGTCGGAAAACAACTGACGGAATGTGGAATCGAGGTTGTTTCCCTGACCCGAGACGCCGACCGGGCCCGAAGGAACTTGCCCTTTTTGACCGAAGTTCATGAGTGGGCGGGAGCGGATGCTCCTTTCACGGATGGGCTTAAAGCAGTCCTTCAGACTGTGGATGGCGTCGTGAACTTAATGGGAGAGAATCTCTCGGATCAACGCTGGAATCAGGAATTCAAGAAGCGCTTGAGTGAGAGCCGGGTTGCCGGAACCAAGAACCTTGTCCGTGCGCTTGCGGGCAGTTCAAGACTTAAGGTTTGGATTCAGGCCTCGGCGATTGGGTTTTACGGAGAATCGGGCGCGGAATCTGATTTTGATGAAGCCTCGAAA
>Ga0214923_10000884_pt1 | contig 44174 bp, 33 predicted proteins | sample LL1510_MetaG_FD_177993 | JGI IMG/M metagenome (GOLD analysis project Ga0214923, IMG submission 177993) | Freshwater microbial communities from Lake Lanier, Atlanta, Georgia, United States - LL-1510 | ecosystem: Environmental > Aquatic > Freshwater > Lake | place: USA: Georgia | collected... | reverse complement strand
GTTGCGACAACCATGAGTCTGGATCGGGCAGGTTTTCAAATTCGGGTGCCGACAAAGACGCCATTCTCAGCAGTCCACCGCGCCCGACGGTCCGACTCCAATCGGCGACCGCCAATACTGTCGCATCAGTGGGTATCTTTGTCATCCTGCAAAAATGGAGATTATTCCCCTATTTCAGTGGTCGGGTCACCGCGATGCTGTGTACTCATTGACTCATGGCGTGAACGGGGCTGTCATCAGCGCCGGTGGTGATGGGAATGTTGTGGCCTGGGATCCTTCAAATCCCCCGCTGCCGGGATGTGCGCTTTTTCAGCTCAACGGCGGCACCTACTGTATTCAAACGCCCTCTGGGGCCTATGACGGATGGATCATTGGCGGCATCAAGGGTGAGATGCATTTTATTCACACATCCAGCACCAACGATTCAAAGGGCGATTCACCGGGACATACGCCTGGCGATTCACTGGGCAACGCTCATGTTCATCCACCATCAATCGACCAGAAAACCACTTTATGGAATGGAGCGAAAGGCGTAAATACGGGCAAGGCCCCCATCCACGACCTGCTATTCATGGACCAATGGTTGTGGTCGGCCCAGGGCGATGGCCGACTCCTGCGTTGGTGCGTAAAAGACCCTTTTCCGCGTATCGATCAAAGTTACCCTATCTCCAACAGCGCCCTGAGGTGTTTGGCCCCCCACCCCTCTGCCCCCTATATCGCATCCGGCAGCAGCGACGGGAACATCCGCCTCACCGACAAATCAGGCATGCTGATTCAAGAATTTTCGGGCCACACCCTTTCGGTTTTCAGCCTACTGTTTCTTGCTGGTGGAAAATACCTGCTCAGCGGATCGCGTGATGCCCATCTGGCCGTTTGGGAAACGGAAAGCGGGAAATTACTCGAACGCTTTCCGGCACATTTAAGCACCCTCAACCAGCTCGTGTCTATCCCTGAATATGGATTAATCGGGAGTGCTGGCCGCGACAAAGAGATCCGGCTCTGGGATAGGCAGACCTTAGCCCTCCGTAAAGTCATCAACAGAACCCATTATCCATTGCACGGCCATACACATTCCGTGAATCGTTTACTTTGGAAACCTGAAACCGGCATACTCTTGAGCGCCGGCGATGACCGCAAGATTCGGGCGTGGCAAATCACCTGAAATACCTATTAAAAGGTATTTCGAAAGAGTTAACCCGCATTTAATATCGCATTCCTTATTGTTGCTGCATGAAAAGGTCACCCAAATTTCTTCCCGAGAACCTCACCCTTCTTGATCTCACCTTAGAAGATTTGGAAGTTCTGCTCGACGACGAACAGGGGTTGATTTCTGTGATCATTGGAACGCGTCGTCCAACTGATGTTTTAGGTCATTTTCCAGATCAAAATGAGGTCTCAAAAGAGGATAACCAACTTTTATCAGCCCATCAAACCAGTGGTCATCATCATAAATCAGCGGAAGGCGGCGGTCATAGACAAAATTCCTTTGTGGTTTATACAGACGACACCCTGTGCCTCTATTTCGTCGAAAAAAAAGAACATGGATTGACATTTCCGCAGCCAGATGCTCATTTTCATTTCCTCGACACCACCGACCTGCACGATTGGCAGGGCATTCTACGGTATTTGCATTGGGAACAGCACGGACTGAATTCGCTGGGTGATGAGTAATCCTTGAAACAACCTGAAATATTATCAGGCATAACCCGCCCTCACCCGCGCCGCACCCGCAGCTCCAGGTCGGTGAGCACATTCAGGAAATTGTTGTAGGCCTCGAGGGCCGATTCGTATGGACTGTACCGGTTCACCTCGCCGCGCTCCTCAAAGCGCTGCGTCATATAGTAGAAGTGATCCGACGACTGCAAACGCGACCAGGCGCGCAGCAAAGACGCATCGCCCTTTGCGAGCACCGCATCTTCGAGTTCGTATAAACGGTTGATCGCCTCCTGCTGCAGGTCGTTGCCCGTAAACGCATCGAGGCTGTGGTCGCCATACGCCCAGGTGATGGGAGCGGGAACATCGTATTTATCCCCCACCGGAGTTGCGCCGCCCAACAGCTGGGCGGGCGTTCTGAACAGATGACCATGAGCGGTAGCCACACGCACCAGGTTCTTCAGAAAAGATGGTAATTGTTCGCGGTGACCGGCCCGTGAGGACACCACGCCATAGTCGAGGTAGACCGACACCACCTCTGCACCGTTTGCGTCTAGTTCGTCGAGCCATTGTACAAATTTCACTGCCTTCAGGGGGTAGTGACTGTGTGCCGGTTCGTAGAAAAACCGTCCCAATTCTGCACTGAGCCTATTGTTCTGGGTGATGCAGGAGAGTCGGTTCGACACCGGACTGCGGTAAATGTGGTCGGGACTTTTACCCGAAGAGGTGAAAGACTCAGGAAAGGGCACCAGAACGGAACGGAACCCCATACGCACCAGGTCGCTCACCAAATCATTGGCATACAACATCTCCGTATTCCGGAATGTGGTACACACAGCCCCCAGTTCCTGTTCCATGAGCTGCTTGTGTGCCATCACCTGGCGCTCAAATTCGGAGCGGGCATACAAACTGGCCAAACTGTGGTTGTAGGTCTCCCCAACCCATTCAACGCCGCCCAAATCGTTCATCTCACGGAAGCTGTCGATGAGTTCGGGGGCCGCCACACGCATTTGCTCCCATGCCAGTCCCGATATAGAAAAACATACGCGAAACTCCTCCCCATATTTCTTCATCATATCCAAAAGAATGCGGTTGGCGGGGTTATATACCTCTGAGGCCATTTGCCGCATGATGGTGCGGTTGAAATCGTTGGCGAAGTACTCAGCGTCTTCCCCAATGCGGGTAAAATCATAGACACTCAGCCGATAGGGCTGGTGAATCTGAAAATAGAGGCAGATGGCAGGCATATCAATTTTTATGCAAGAATTTTCGGTATTGGTTCATCACCCCGGCCGCAGCCAGATCCCAGGAAATGTGCTCTAGGTCTAGCCTCTGCCATTCTATGCGCTGTCTGTGCTCCTCAGGGTCTGTCAACAAGCGCAATATATGATCGGCAAATGCATCGGTATCCCAGTAGTCGGCCTTCAGCGCGTGCACCAGCAATTCGGAAACGCCGGATTGTTGGGAAATGACACAGGGAATGCCAAATTGGGCGGCTTCTACAGCCGACAAGCCAAAAGGCTCAGAAACAGAAGGCATGAAGTAAACATCGGCGACAGAGAGCAACTGCGCTACTTTTTGTCGCGTTACATGACCGGTGAACAGAAAATGGCGGCTCAGACCTTTGTAGGCCGTCCAGTTGATCATCTCCTTCATTTTATCGCCCGTCCCTGCCACCACAAAGCGCACTTCAGGAAAGCGGGCAATCACCTTCATTGCGGTTTCCAACAAAAAAAATGGGCCTTTTTGGTGGGTCAGCCGGCCCACGAAGGCCACAATTTTCTCGGGCACGTGGTGCTCGGCACGAAACACCCTTTGTGGGTCGATCCCGTTATGCACCGCCTCGATTTTATTCGATGGCACTTGATAGTGCTCCACGATGAGCCCACGCGTATACTCGCTCACCGCGATCACCCGATCGCACATGTGAAGACCGAAGCGCTCAACCTGATAAATGGCGTTGCGCACACCCGGGCCAGCCCTATCGGTTTCCAAGGCGTGTACATGCAACAATAGGGGTTTACCCGTCTTCTTCTTGAGCCGGACCGCAGCCGGGTAGGTGAGCCAGTCATGCGCATGAATGAGATCGAAATCGCCCTGTCCGAACACCTCTGCCACAGCCTCCGCGTAGGTGGCGACTTTTCGCATGAGATGGGGTCCGTAGACCTGTCCGTCGGCCAGCAGCTCCCTCATTGTGCGCCGCTGCAATCGTTCTTGTTGCAAAAAGCCGGCCCTCAATTCATCACTCAATCGCGCATCGAGCATATAGTAGTCGAGCTGGGGTTGATCGCCCTCCAATCGCTCCCACTCGGGCAACGAGATGGCGCATTCACCCGCCTCTTGGTCCATTCCCACCACCCGAACGCCCTCTATGGCCATTCGATCGTCGAATACCGGAACCACAAAAGTAATGTCAACAAACAGGCGAAGCGCACGCACAAGCCCTTCGCAAGCTACCCCGAGTCCGCCCGCCTGAAGGGGCGGAAATTCCCAACCGATCATCAATATCCGGCGGCCCGAAAGGGGCTCGCGGGTTCGTGCGTGAATAATTGCGGCTTCTTGCTTCATCAAACGTAAAAATATCGATTTTTGAGGCCCTAATTGCGTCCACTTATGATTTTATCCGACTCAGAAATTTTGCGCCATATCGACGAAGGCAGTATTCTTGTAGAACCTTTTCGCCGTGAAAATCTGGGCACGAATTCGTATGATGTACATCTTGGACGCTATTTGGCCATTTATCGCAACAGCATTCTTGACGCGCGGAGCGACAACCCCATAGAGGAACTGCTGATCCCGGAAGAGGGTCTGGTGATTTACCCAGGGATTTTATATTTGGGTGTTACCGAGGAATACACCGAAACGCACAAACATGTACCCTTTCTTGAGGGCAAATCATCGGTGGGTCGATTGGGAATTGATATCCACGCCACAGCGGGCAAGGGTGACGTAGGCTTCTGCAATACCTGGACCCTTGAGATTTCTTGTACGCAAGCCGTGCGAATCTATGCGGGCATGCCCATCGGGCAACTGATTTATTTCGAGGTGAGTGGTGACATTCAAACCCCGTACAGCCAGAAAAAGTCGGCCAAATACAACCACCGGTCGGTCAAACCGGTACCTTCCCAAATGTGGAAGAATCGCTTTTAGGGACGTCGGGTAATTTGTCCCATGGAGGCCTGGGCCGTCGGCAAGATGAGCATATCGGCCACATGCACATGAGCTGGTCTGCTGGCCATGTACCACACAGCGTCGGCAATATCGTCAGCCACCAAGGGTTCAAGTCCATGGTATACTGCAGCGGCTCGTTCGCGATCTCCTTTAAAGCGTACTATAGAAAATTCGGTTTCTACCAAACCCGGTGCAATAAGCCCCACCTTGATGCCATCAGGATTTAATTCCATGCGCATGGATCGGGTGATGGCCTCTACCGCGTGTTTGGTGGCGCAGTACACGGCACCATTGGCATATACTTCTTTTCCGGCGATAGATCCCAGATTTATGATGTGCCCCCTACCTCTGCGACGCATCCAGGGAGCTACCACCCTACTCACCCGCAGAAGGCCCTTGATGTTGGTATCGATCATCCGATCCCAATCCGCCGGGTCCTGCCGATGAACGGGCTCAAGGCTTTGCGACAATCCAGCATTGTTCACCAGCACATCAACTGACTGCCAATCTTCACTGAGGCCCTCCAAGGCGGCGAAAGTCGCCTCCTCGTCACATACATCAAATGTTAGGGCCAGCACACTCACCTGAGGGCAACGCGCTGCAAGCTCTTGTGATAAAGCAATGAGCCGTTCCGATCTGCGTCCTGTGAGCACCAAATCCCAGTCTTCAGCCGCAAATCTGCGCGCCACGGCCTCTCCAATACCCGCAGTGGCACCGGTGACCAGCGCCAACCTACGATCCACATTCCGTTTGCCCATCATTCGAAGTGAAAAGACAATATAATGGTGCGGCCCAACAGGGCATCGAGTGGTGCGCTGTAGATGTGCTTTTCAGGGACAAGCGTATTCCTAATCCCTTGCGAGAAGCGCAGTTCGGGCGACATTTTAAAGAAGGGGAAGTAAAGGTCCATCCCCACCCCAACATCGAAGGAGTAGTCGTGACGCCTGAGTTTCACCCGCTCAACATCGTCTACTACGCGTTCTTGAGAGGCCATATCGATGCTGTATTTGAAGCCACCAACAACATACATTCGGTAGTTGCGTATGCGGTCGGATCGCCATTTAAACAATAAGGGGAAGTCGAGGTTCGCCATTTGCACCGATTTACGCAAATCACTGTTCGGCCGGGTGTAGCTGTAGTACATATCGCGCTGCAAAAACATCAGGGTCGGCGTAAAACGGAGTGCGGCATGCTCGGCCAAGCGAATATCGCTGACCACGCCGAGCTGAAAACCCGGACCATGACCTGAGCGCACGTAACGCAGGCTATCATCACGCTCCAGAACGGCATCGTCCAGGCTCATGGCGAATCCACTGCTGTTGAGTCCGACTAAGAATCCAAAATGCACGGCTTTTTCGTCGTAGTGACTAAAATTCATTTGGGCCTGCAGATTGCTGGCCGACAATCCCAAAATAGAGGCGACAAAAAATGGCCAATAAAGTGGTTTGATAGTTGTTCTCATTGCTTTCGTGCGGTATATAAGGTGCAAATCCCAAAAGTCAATCGCTCTTGTCGCGTTTCACAAAAGCCTGACTTTTGTAAAATACGTAGAAATTCCTCTCCTTCCGGAAATGCCGCCACAGAGGCGGGCAAATAAGTGTAGGCCGACGCGTCTCGCGACACCCATCGCCCTAATGTCGGCAGTATATATTGAAAATACAATTGAAATATGGGGGCGACAAGCGGCACGCGAGAGCGCGAAAATTCAAGAATTGCTACGGCACCGCCCTTCTTAAGCACTCTAGCCATTTCAGATAAGCCTTGTTCCAAATGTTCAAAATTACGGACGCCAAAGGCAACAGTCACCGCATCAAAATAGTCTTGGGCAAAGGGCAGTTCCTCACTGTCGCCCTCGATGAGCTGGATTCTGGCGGTTAATCCCTTTCTCTTGATTTTATGACCGGCTTGCGCCAGCATCCCAGGTGATAGATCGAGCCCAACCACTTCCTTTGGGTTCAATTGAAGCAGCCCAATGGCTAAATCACCCGTGCCTGTGGCCACATCCAAAATTCTCTGAGGCGCATGCGGCCTCAATCGTTTCAATACGCGTTTACGCCACTGAATATCGATTCCGAGCGACAATACCCGATTGAGTAGGTCGTAGCGTTCCGATATGGCGTCGAACATATCGGAAACCTGTTCTTTTTTGGTTCCGGACTGTCCTGGGTATGGGGTAATACTGGGCAAACTAGGGTTCATTGAGTGGTCTTCGGGATACTATTAGGAGTCATTCATCAGTTCTCGAGCTAAAAGAACACCTTGAGCGCTAAAAAGTTGCAAAGATACGGCAAATTCAGCCCTTTTGGACTTTAGCCCAAGCATATCAACCCTAGCGTATCAACCCTAGCGTATCAACCCTAGCGAGTCAACCCTTGCGAATCAAGGCTGAATCAATTTCAATCCGTCCAATTGTATTCCGTAGCCTAAAATTGTCGCGGTCAAGGCCCTTCATGCCCTACCTTTGTATGGATGAAGTCAGCCCCTCCCCCATTCGTGTATGTATCGAGTCAACTCGACGTTCAGAAGATGCCCACTGCAGATCGGGCCGAATTCGCTGTAGCAGGCCGTTCAAATGTGGGCAAATCGTCGCTCATCAATATGCTCGCAGGTCAAAAAGGATTGGCCCGAACGTCCGGACAACCGGGCAAAACGCAAACCATCAACCACTATAAGGTAGGAAATCAGGCATACCTCGCCGACCTGCCAGGCTATGGCTACGCAAAAGTGTCACAGAATATGCGAAGCGAATGGTCGAAACACCTCAAGGCTTACCTGGCCAAAAGGTCCAACCTGAGTTTCGTACTCCTGCTCATCGATTGTCGGGTCGAACCACGACCCAACGACCTAGAATTCGCCAGGCTATTAACGCAAAACCAGCGTTCTTTCGTCATCATATTTACAAAAACAGATAAACTGAAGTCTACAGCCCTCAAAAAACAAACAGAAGCATTCCTTTCCGCTCTTCCCAACCCACCACACTGCCATTTCTTATCCTCTTCCCAAACCGGGCGTGGTAGAGAAGAAATTCTAAAATTTGTGGCAGATCATGCTCATTCCTTCCACCCAACCGAATGGTCAGCGGATTAGCGACCTGCTGATTTGATGTGGCGAACCAACTTGGTGCCGCCGCTCTGTACATGCTTGAGCTGAAGGAAATAGAGACCATCAGGTAAGTCGTGCAGATCCACTTTATGCCGTAATTGCTCAAGATCAACCTCCCATTCACCCACTTTCAACACCCGACCCCCAGGTTCCAATATCTTCCAGCGGTACAGTCCTGTCCATTCACCACCAGAGACACCTGACCAATCACAAACCAACGACCCTTCCACATTCGGACCACATCTGCACGGCAAATTCCCGTCACCATGAGTATCTTCAACGGAAGTACCCATTGAAGTATTGACGTGTAGGTCGAGCACAACCGGTAGATGATCGGAAATACCATACAAAGCATTGGCCACCGCGACGGGCACGGACGCGTTAAAGGGCGATTGTACGTTGCCTTGAAAACGCTGCCCATCGTTGCCGATGCTTCGGTAGCTACCAGCTATGTACCGGATGCCTGAGGAGTCGCCCATCACTCGTCGGTTCAACAAGATCTGATCGAAGCGATCATCGAGGCCTCCACCGGAAAAACATACCGTGCCGCTGGTTCTGGTCGACTGCGTATGCCACTGTGCGAAAGAGCCGTTGTTGTTCCAGGTACCCGGACGGTTGATGGGGTCATACAAGCGATGATCGGCTTGTGTGTGGTTCACCATTTGACTGTACGCGAGCTCGTTACTTGAGCCCACGTTGAGATCACCCATCACCAATATGTTTTCGTTCAAATTCTGTTGGTCGAAATAAGACATGAGCGCGGCAGTTTCCTGAGCTCTTGTTGCGGCATCCGAAGCTGTAGACCCCGCCTTGAGGTGAAGCACGACCACATTGAGCCAAAGTGTGTCGCCCGAAGGGGGAATCTGGCGATGAAACAACCGATAATACATCATATCACGCACGGACGTCGAAATGGGGAATTGCCGAGATAAACCCAGTTTCTGGTTGTCGTAATATAAAATACTAACAATCGATGAGCCGGATGGATTCATCAGGTTGGCACGGGCCCATCGACTTTCACCAGCCGTATTGAGCACATTATTGAGAATGGACAACGTTACGGCACTGCTCGGACCAACTTCCTGAAAACCAATGATGTGTGGACGAACATACGGAATGATGGTGCGCAAATGGGCTTCCTTCACCGATTGCAGGTTGACCGCTGGCGTACAGTCGGTGGTCGATGACCCAAAATACATCAAATTATAGGTCATAACCCGTAGGGTATCACCCGCCAGCACAAAGCCGGGCAGGCATAAACCAATCATGACCAGCCAAGGTCCGATACACCATACCGACAAAAAAACCCTCCGAGGAGGGTTCTTCATGAGCGAATTCTCCATCGCTTTACTTGCGACGGTAGCGCTGATTAAATTTGTCTACCCGACCCGCCGTATCCACCAAGACCTGCTTACCTGTAAAAAACGGATGTGAGGTGTGTGATATATCCAATTTGATGACCGGGTATTCTTGTCCATCCTCCCATTTAACCGTGTCGCGCGTTTCAGCGGTCGATTTGCCCAAAAACATATAATCGTTCGACATATCCCGAAATACCACCAAGCGGTAGTTAGATGGATGAATGTTCTTTTTCATAATCGCGTAATTTCTTCATTGAGGCGCAAAGATAGGAAAAAAATTAAAGAGACGAGCGCCTCATCGGGTCAAAATCATCTTCCGGGTCTTGGATACACCATCTACGCGCAAGGTATAGAGGAAAATACCAGATTGAAGATGACCGAGCTGAACATCCTCCTCATGCAATCCTGCCTCTCTCCGCTCAGACTGACCTTGCCACAGTACGCGACCCGACAAGTCTTGTATCAACAACTGAGTCCTTGCACCCTCCGACAATTCGTATCGAATCCGAGTAGTGCCTGAAAATGGATTCGGGTAATTCGGATGTAATACAAAACCACCCGATGTCAATTCCTCAACCGACACAAGGTCACAAGGTGCAGAAACTTCTTCGAAACAAAAATCATCGATCGCGAATCCTTCACCCTGGAAAGCGTCATCCGATGCAAACTTGAAACGGAAGATCACACGACCCGTGTTTATCGTGTTGAAAATATGCGACATATCCATCCAAGCACTATCGCTTTGTCCAGACCAACCAAAACCAGCATTGCTCGGTGAAACTGTATAGTCCTTCAACGAATGCACTACATTATTATACCAGTTGAAGGTCACTGTGTCAATTTCACCCCAATTAAGGAAACGAATACCACCATTGGTGGAGTACTCGATGGTTCCGCCGTCTCCATGCAAAGGCGCATTGGTGATATTATTGGCCCAAAAATCAGTCAAAAATTTGGTTTTGAAACTGACCCTATAACAAGAGCCCTGCTGAACACTGAAGATCGGTGTGAAAAGAGCCGAGGAGTCATATGGGCTGTAAGTACTGTCGGCATCGATATACCAACAATTAGAGCCGCTCGCTGCACCATTCATGAATCCTTTAGTGGGCGTTCCTTTGGTCCAACTGTTGCCTCCGCTGCGAAGGGTTGACCAATTGCGGGTAAGCCACTCGGGCAAGGCACCATCGAAATTATTGCAGTAGGGAAACGAGCTAATCACAGGGAAGCCAATTGCCTCCGTGCATGCGGTGTCGTTGAAGGGATACTGATCAGCTGTCCCATTGGGCTGGTCAACATCAACACAAATGGTATTGCTCCCCTCATTCAAAAAGAAAGGTGACTGAAATTGGTAGACGGTATCCGCCATAAACCCAAGATTTAAGTTGCTCAGGCTGAGTGAACCACCTGGAACCGGCAAACCATTCAACGTTAGTCGCGCATTGACAGTGTTCAATGTATTGTCGCCATTGTTTCGAATCCGTGCCGAGGCCAAGACCGTATCTGTAGCCGAAGGAAATGGTTTATTGTAGGTGACCTCCATGACTTCAGCGCCTTGGGCATGCCGATGATAGACAAACAACTCATCGATGATGTTCGCATTCGCCCTTAATGAGGTATTGGTGCTGTAGGAAAAATTCGACTTGCCTTGGATCTCCAATAAAAATGGCTCACCTGGCGTGTAGAAGCCTATGAGCGAAACATTCTCAAGCGACTGGAATGTGCCTGCTGTGGTTCGGGACGGCGCATTATATACCTGCTGCCCATTCACCAATATCCGTAGATATACATTACCAGCGCCTGAAGTACCTGATGCGCGAAGGATCTGTTGCAAACGGAAACGAATATGCAAATTGGTGTCGTTTACCGTACTCGCAATGGGCATGGCCACCTGTCGCAAACGATCTGGGTTAAAATTCACATTCCAAACCCCACCCAAGGATGGCAGGGGTACCGCTGCATCCCAAGTGCCTCCCGATCCCTCTAATATCAGGGACTTTCCACTTCCTCCAGTAACAGCCGGAATTGGTGTCGCAAGTCCGATGGATGAGGGCGCAAGGCAATACTGACCTAAAGCATTAAACCCATCAAAATTATTGGTGTGGATAAGCCTGATCGGGGGTGAGCCTACAAGTAAGCGCGTGAGTGTGTCGTTATTGGGGACGGGGTCAGACACGTTCCGAACAAAGACTCGTAATGTATCCGGACCCAACAATACGTTGATGGGCGTGGACAAAGTTATGGTATCAAAGCCTTTGGGCTGAATGGTCCGGGTCAATGATTGGGTCTGTGTGGCACCTGATGCCAATCTATACCCCAGGTTAAAGCTTCCGGACGCTGTGTGTCCTATATTACGAACCACAACCCGCACCCGTGTTGGTCCAGCAGGGTGACAAATTGACGAGGCTGGCTCTAGAATGTCTACCACCATCAAGTCGAGAGCAGGTATCGCTCTCACGGATCGACTGGCCGTATCATTTCGCCGGACGGTATCGGTTGGCAATCGATGGAACGCTCTTAAAGTGTAACAACCTGGAGCAGGAGAATTAAAACCACGCAATAACCGAATAAGTTTTGTTTGATTGGGAGCAATGGTATCGAGGTGGATGTAGTCGGTCGGCCACAATAGAGGCCCCACAGTGGTACCCGAAGATAAACTAATGTTGAAGGGAATCGACCGCAAAGTATCTCCGCCATTGTTGCGAACCAATACGGAAACAGTATCCACAGCGCGCAGACTATCGCCACTCACAACGGGCAGACAATTACCAATGCCGGGCGCAGTCATACCTATAAGTTCCAATTCAACAGGAGGAGGAGGTAAAATTTCAAAATTATCGATCACAACGCCTTCGGCTGTGCCACTCCTAAATTCAAAACGGAATCGGACACCCCTACCAGCCCTATAATTAAATGAGGTTGGGAGGCGAAGCATATGGGTGATGTATCCAGTATCGGCCGGAGATTGTGTCCATGCGGCACCACTCACGGTGCCGATGGAAACCGAGCTGCTGTACCATGTCTGATTGGGACTCGCACCATCGGCTATGCCGCCCAAAATCTGCCACGTATTGCTCAGGGTATCTGCCCAGCTCAAACGAATCGCCCCATTTCCGGCTAGGCGTTTATTCATCCTAAAACGCACTGTAGAATTAACAATGTTATTGAAACGAATGATGGGCGAATACAGGTATGCCACTGCATTGGCTGCTGGCGTACCAGATAAATTCGTGGCCCAAACGTTGGGGGCTGTAAAAGCTGAATTCAGTTGGGCTCCTGTGGGGACACCCCGCTGCCAAATGATGGGGTCCGTACCTACCGGAATCGTCATCCATTCATCGACAAGACCATCAAAATTATCCAGATAACCCACTGTACGGAGTGGAACGCCATACATCTGCACCGACAGAGTGTCGTTGGTCAAATTCTCATCATTGGGAAACAATGAATAAATACGCACCGTGAACCATCCCTCAGGTACACTTGGAATGGTATCGAGTCGGAATGCGGTGGTGAAAGACGGACCAAATGCATTCGGATTAATTCGTGTGTTGATGTACGTGGTGTCGCGGTAGGTACCAAGCTCCACTACAATAGGTATGATGGTGTCAATCACAGACCGCCCAAAATTTCTAAAACGCGAGAACAACACCAAGTTATCACCCGCAATCCGCTGGAAGTTGTTGTTGGCGATCGAAACGGGGAGATTCGCAGAATTTGAAGCTATGGAGGTGACTGCCAGGTCAACCATGGGCGGGAAGGTGATGCTGATGTCGTCGATGGCCACCCCATTGGCCTGGGCCGTAGCATTAGAACGAAACACAAAACGAAACTTCACCTTGTCATTCGGGATCGGACGGTTCGTACCTTGTAGATTGCTTTCGCTCAACCGGCGTTCGGAACGCACCCAACCATTAGAACTACCGGCCCATGCACCACCGGTTGCGCCTGTTAGGCCAGCAACATCCGCCACACTGTACCAGTTGGTCTGGTTGGTATCGGTGGCAGAGGAATTGCCAAGTTTTGTCCATGTAGGCGGCACACTGTTGGGGTTGGTCGTGTATTCAATCCAAAACCCATCTCCAGCGCCAATCTCCCGCCGCTGCCAGAACGACAAAATCATGTTTTGCGCTTGTGCAAACGTAAAAACGGGCGACTCCAGAACATACCAGGAATTGGCCGGATAGTCGGCATTCAAAGCACCAGTCACCCACGCATTCGGGGTGGAACGAGCGGAATTGATGATGCTTTTGGCAGGGGTTCCCCGGTTCCACCCACCCAAAGTGAGTGCCGGATTCGTTACTGAGCCACTGGCGATGTAGCCCGTCCACAGATCACTTACATCAAAATTGTCGGTATATGGCAGCGTGGTAGGGCCTAGTGTGATAAAGAAACGGGGGGATGTAGCTGAAGGCGAGATGGTGAAGTTGTTGCGGACAGAAGCATCTTGCACGCGCGCATAATAGAATACCGTATCCAAGTTGGTGACGGTTGGACTAATCGTTCCTTGCCAGTTACAATAGGCGTTGGCCACCGTATTGCGGGTCATTCCTGCTTGCAACCATGGTCCTTGGTTAACCTTGTAAAACAAAATGGCTGTATCGATGCCTGAACCATCGAGTGCCCTCAGACCGATGGTGAACGGGCCGTAGGAAAAAATAGAGCCCAAAAACACATCACATTGATTGGAGGACTGAGGCCATGTGACATCGGGTGGACCTGAGGCGATAAACAACCAGGAAGTATCGGGCGATAGGTTACGGTTGGGAAGGAACGCCCGAAAACGACGGGGCGAGTTATCAACAGCCTCCAAGTAATAGCGTACCGTATCTCCATCGATCGTTCGTATGGTGTCCCGGAAATTATTGCTGCCCACGGAGAGCATTCTCGTTTTAATCCATGGCCCTTGATTGATCCGGTAGTTCAAAATGGCTGAATCAATACCTGAAGCATCGGTGAAATTGGCTGTGATGGCAAAAGGACCTGGCGAAAACTGCTGCCCTTGAATGGCCGTATGACTGCCGATGGTCGGAAAAAAGGAGGCTAAATAGGTGATGAAACTGTCGCCCGGGTTCACCTGATTGGGGAAATATTTAATGTTTCCTGATGGCGATGAATCCTTAGCGCGTATAAAATATCGAACTGTATCTCCATCTGCCACCCTGCTCGTGTCCAACGCACGGGTCCAGTTGAGGGTAGTTCCTGTACGGTTCATCACGAACGAATCGAGCGAACCTGAGTTTCTCTTGTAGAACAACCACACATCTGCAATTCCTGTTGAATCGCATCCAAAACTATCACGAACAGTGGCCGTGATGGTTTGTGCGATGTTGAATTGTAATCCCGTAATCGGCGTATGGGTAATCAACGGTGGAATTAACTCAGAAAATGCCGAGGTCACTAAAATGCTGTCGAGTAACCAGCCATATGCAGCGCTGGGCGACCCCATGGCATTGTTGTTCCGGTCCGACATAAAGAAACGCAACATGACGTTGGGCTGATTGCCCACAGCGAGCGAAATATCAAACCGCTCATTTTTCCACCATGTAGCGTTATTCTGGGGAATCGCGCCCGTATTCGCCAATTGCCATTCTACCGGATAAGCCTGCTGGGTAAACTTATTGGCGGTTCGGAAATAAGACGAAGCACCGAAGTAGCGGCAAGTTTGGCCTGTAAGGTTTGTCCAAGTTGTTCCGTTATTGAGGGAGTATTGAATCACAGCAGAGTCAATTTGCTCTATTTTGGCAATGTGCGCAAAGTCAAGCCAGACCTTAAATTGCCCGAGGGTGGAAAACGTACTGGTGGTGAGTGTGCTGCTTTGGCCTACCCCCATACGCCCCCGAACAGATTGACCTGCATTTGTGGGAAATGACAAAGAGGTTTCAACGGTAAAACCCGGATTTCCTACTGGAGTGGTGAGATTAAACGGATTGGGATTCTCAAATGAGGTAAAATATCGAAGCGTTACACCCGGGGGCAAATTGATGGGCTGAGCGACGGCTCTAAGGGCCGAAATGGCCACCAATGAAGCTATTATGGTGAATCGTAGAAGTTGTTTCATCCGTTTTTATAAATCGAGGGCACAAAATAACTTTTTTTGAGCAAAAATCAGTAATCGAGTAGGGCTTTTAATTTGAATTTAAAGCGATCTACCCCGAGGAATTGTTGTTCCAAACTGAGCGCAAAAGGAACTGGCGTGTCCATGGCGCCGTGGCGCATCACCGGCGCATCTAAGTAGCGAAAAGCCTGATCCGCGATTACTGCAGCGATCTCTCCGCCAATCCCTCCCGTCAGGCAGTCTTCATGTACTACAATAACACGACCTGTTTTCCGCACCGAGTTGAGCACTGTGTGCTGATCCCAAGGCAAGAGGGTACGCAAATCAACCAATTCAACATCGCAGCCCAGTTCCTTGATGGCTTCAAGGGCCCAATGAACCCCCATTCCGTAGGTAACGATGGTTGCATCCGCTCCCGTTCGCACCACGCGGGCCTTCCCAACGGGAATGGTATAATATTCCTCAGGTACCGGACCGGAAATGGAACGATAGAGCGCTTTATGCTCAAAAAACAAATAAGGATTGGGGTCCTCAAACGCCGTCAGCAATAATCCTTTGGCGTCTGCGGGTGATGAGGGATACACTATTTTTAGTCCGGGTGTATGAAAAAACCAGGCTTCATTCGACTGCGAATGAAACGGACCAGCACCAACGCCGGCGCCGGTTGGCATCCTCACCACAACATCCGCGTTTTGTCCCCATCGATAGTGAATTTTCGCCAGATTATTCACGATCTGGTTGAAACCTGCCGTAACGAAATCCGCAAATTGCATCTCTACCATGGCTTTCTTACCTGCAATAGAGAGACCCAAGGCCGCACCAATGATCGCCGATTCGCAAAGTGGCGTATTGCGTACGCGATCCGGTCCAAAGCGATCCAATAATCCCTCGGTCACCTTAAACACACCGCCGTAACCCGCGATGTCTTGTCCCATCAACACCAATCCATCATGCCGTTTCATCGCCTCGCCTAACCCCTCCTGAACAGCATCCACAAACCTCAATTCACGCGTTGTTGATGGCGCCTCCTCTGTTCCATGATCGTTGAATGGGGCATAAACGGCAGCGTATTCTGTATCCCAATTCGGCTGAACCTCGGGCTCTGCAAATACCTTTTTCAAGGCCTTATCAATTTCCGACTGATGACGGCTCCTGAATTCATCGCGTATTCCCACACTTAAGATTCCTTGCTCCATCAAATACGCTTCATATCGTTCCACCGGGTCGCGTTTGGCCCAAGTTTCTATAAGTTCCTTGGGCACATACTTGACGCCTGAAGCCTCTTCATGTCCACGCATTCGGAAGGTCATGCATTCCAAAAGCACTGGGCGCGGCTTCTGGCGCATCGATTCGGCGAGCTCCTTCACCGTTCGGTGAACCTCGAGCACGTTATTGCCATCGACCTGCAGCGCTTCCATTCCGTAGCCGATGCCTTTATCAACGAAACTTTTGCAACGAAACTGATCAGATGACGGGGTCGACAGCCCATATCCATTGTTTTCAATAAGAAAAATGACGGGTAATTCCCAAACAGCAGCGACATTCAAGGCTTCATGGAAATCACCCTCTGATGTTCCGCCATCGCCGGTGAATGCCAAAGAAACTTTGGGTTGCTTGTCCAATTTCGCTGCCAAAGCCGTTCCACTGGCCAAAGCCAATTGCGGGCCCAAATGGGAGATCATGCCCACAATGTGATGGGCCTGGCTTCCAAAATGAAACGACCGCTCCCTACCCCTACTAAATCCCGATTCTTTTCCTTGGAGCTGGGCAAACAAGGTGTCGAGCGGCATCTGTCGCGATGTAAAAACGCCCAAATTCCGGTGCAAGGGCATGATATACTCGTTGGGATGCAATGCTAAAGTGGCCCCTACGGCGATTGCCTCCTGTCCGATTCCGGAAAACCACTTACTCACTTTACCTTGACGCAAGAGCACGAGCATTTTCTCCTCGATCATGCGCGGCAGCAGAATCGCAGAATAGAGCCTCAATAATTCTTCTGTACTCAAGTCTTTTTTGTCGAATTTCATTGAATTAAGATTTTTTTTGTCCCATCGCCCGCCGCCTCGAGAAAGACTTCTCAGCGGGCGGCCACAACTCTGGAGTTCCTGGCATTTGGCAGCGCAGCATCGATGGCGCCTTTTGGTCAAACCCAAACATCCCTAACCAACCTTCGCCCAGCATGGCTTTCCTCCAGGTTTGCCAGTCTTTCAATTCTACTTCATGTTCCCCGCGGGCAGCTAGTTGTACTTGCTTCCATGCCATCATTCGATGAATAGGGATGCCGACCGGACAAACCACACTGCATGCACCACATCGAGTACAAGGATAATGCGCGGCCTCGTCTGGCGTGCCAACCACAAACCCAGACCGAACACCCTCACGCGGACCCATCTCCCCAGTTCGGGTTGGGCAAACCCCACTGCACCGATCGCAGGAAATGCAATACAACATTTCACGCATCCGTAGATTTTCCAGCATGGCTGTTCTTCCCTGATCGATGATGAATACATAAGTATGTTCAGGCTGTCCATCTACCACACGCGTCATGGGACCTTGCACCATACTGAGTCCACTTCCACCTTTTTTATGATCAGTTAGCGGAGACTCCAATCCACCGCCTTCCCATGCCTGCCACCAATACGATAGGTCAGCAATGGATTGTGTTACTTGTTCCAATCCCGCCCAAAAGATACGCACACGGTGTGGTCCACCTATATGATAACCACTTGAGGTGGCCTCTCTCACCACCACAGTACCCGTTCCCGCCACCAATAAATCTGCACTCCCCATCCAAGCCGTCTCACCTGATCGATCACCGGCAACGCCCTCCTGTTGGATGCCCTCAACCTTTCCATCTGTGGGATTTTCCTTCGAGGAGTTGACTTCTCGGTAGGCCAAGCCATTGGCGCGCAATATCTCGCCAAATCCCAATTCAGACAAAGTGCCGCTGGGAACCGATATTAATTGGGCAATATCATGCTCCTTGCACAACATTAACAATTCCTTCACGGCCTCATGGACATCAAACACCCAGCGAACCTGTATTCCTGAAGCAGTAGCATTTCGGTCGAACCGAAGCAAAAGTGCCTCCAGCTGGTCGATGGCTTGCACGCGCAGGGTTCTTGCTCTTTGTACCCATTCGGCTGACAATTCCTGTTTGGCCACATTCATATCGATGTTCCGGGGGTTAAGGTTCTACAGGATCCAAACGTTCGGGGCGCTGGGCAAGTTGCCAAGCGAGATTCAATACAAACCCAGCATTGCGCGCCAGACGGGCAACAGATATCTTGTCTGCCGTATCCGTTGGCTTGTGATAGTCTTCATGAAGGCCACTGAACAGAAAAAATGCCGGTATGCCCAGTTGGTGAAATGCATAATGATCGCTGCGCATAAATAATCGTTCTGGATCATCGGCACGAGAATAACTAAAGTCGAGCTGTAAATCACCGCAGAGCGTATTCACCTGTTCTGTAAATGGCCTGATCGATTGATTTTCGTGATGATGCACCACATACAAATAAGGTTCATCAGGTCCATGGACTTGATCATGTCGGCCCAACATATCCATATTGATGTTGGCGAATACCTGATCGCTCCTAATTCCCATTGAATCCGCAAGGGTACTGGCCATCCAGCGACTTCCCAGTAAGCCATTCTCTTCTCCACTAAACCAAACGAGTACGATACTTCTTTCGGGATGAATTTGTTGCGTAGACAATTGCGACAAGGCGCGCGCCACCGAGAGCAGTACGGCCGAGCCCGATCCATTGTCGTCGGCCCCGGGATGAATTTGTCCATCCACCACTCCCAGGTGATCCAGGTGGGCGGTCAGGAAGATATATTCATTGGGTCGAGATTTACCACGAATCATTCCCACCACATTAGGCGCGCTAAAAGTATCTCGCTTACTTTGAATAACAACAGATACCGAATTAGGCCCAGTGGCTTGATCTAGGCTAGCTGCCTTTTTTTTGATGGAACGATACAATGCTCTTGAAACTGCATATTCCTGCATTTTCGGGGCTGACACCTTACTTCCGCTGGGGTTTGAACTGACCGATTCACGCTTCGCCTCCAGGAGCCGTATCCGTGGACGATGACGCTCCTCCTCTGCCCATTGTTTCTTCAATGCACCGAACCTTGCCGGACAATAAAACAACTGTTTATCCCCCATGGCTATGGCGATGTTTGTTGTGTCTTGTCGTTTACGGTTGGTAGGCACAAAATCTTGCCCAAGCCGCCATTTTCGGCCTCCTAATTCAAATACTCCGCCCGTTGGTACAACGCGGAGATAGGGTACTGGGTGAAAAAAAGCATGGGCATCCTCCTGGTTTCGGTGAACGGGCACCAAATTGAATGACTTCAATTGTTCGGCCACAAAGGCTGCTGCCCTTTGATAGCCAGGTTGTCCCGTTCCACGCCCCTCCATCATCGGTGCTGTCAACGCAGCCAAGTCTTCCCGTACACGATCAACTTGCACCATGCCATGCAAACAAGGGTGTACGGACTGTTGTGCTCCAGTGTCGAATCCTATGATGAATAATAAAGGAGTGATCACAACCCGACAACATACAAAGAAGTTTGTTGATCCGAATATCTTCATCATGGGCGTTCTATTTTATGGATTCGTCCTTCGTGCCGTCCACCCTCGAATTCAGTCGTCAGAAAAGTATGAACCATGTCCACTGCCAATTCGGTCGAAATGAAACGGGCCGGCAAACAAAGAACTTGTGCATCGTTATGGCTTCGGGCCAGAGAGGCAAGTTCGGGTGTCCAACATAATGCAGCACGGATGCCATGTCGGTGGTTCGCAGTCATACACACCCCATTCCCACTTCCGCACAATAGAATGGCGCGATCCGATTCGGGGTTGAACGCATCCAATAATTCATGAACAACGTCAGGGTAATCCACAGGCTCAGCACCGGAGGCACCAAACATGATGGGCTCAAAGCCCTCCTCCTCCAGAAACTCAAATAATTTCATCCGCATATGATACCCCGCATGGTCGCTCCCCAGAAGCACGCGTGTCTTTGCCCTCTTACTGTTTTGTGCCATGCGTCGTTCTATTTTGTTTTGACGTTATGCCCTTTCCGGTGAAAATGTGCTTCTTTTGTTGCGTTCAGCCCTTGAAACCACTGCAATGCTCACTTCATAGAGCAAAAGAAGTGGAAAACTCATCAAAATCATACTGCCTACATCCGACGGGGTGATCACAGCCGCCACAATCATGTTCACCACCACGGCAATTCTGCGGTTACTTCTGAGCCAATCGGAGGTCAGAATGCCCGCCTTAGCGAGAAACCAAGCCAGAACAGGCAATTCAAAAATGAGACCTGAGGCGAGGACGAGTGTGCTGAGCATGCCTGCATAAGATTGCAGTGTGATGGTATTGGCCACCTCAGTGCTTACTTGATAACTGCCCAAAAAAAGGATACTGATCGGAGCCAATAAAAAATATCCGAAACAAATACCAATGAAGAACAGACACGCCATAGCCACCACCAATCCACTCATAGAACTTTGTTCACCCGGATAAAGAGCGGGCTTTACAAATCGCCATAATTCAAAGACCAGGTAGGGAAAGGCCATGACAATCCCGGCCACAAATGAAATGGTCATGTGCTGCATAAACTGTCCGGTAATATGGATGTTTGTCAGGGTAAAATCGACTTGTTCTACGCACAAACCTTTCAACCAGTCGAATCGGCGCGATAAAGCGCACATGGTTCGGTAGGTGATAAAATCTGGTGATTTGGGTGCGAGAAGAATTTGATCAAAAATGATGTCGCGGCGCACAAACGCCCAGATTGAAAGCGCAAAAACCGCAACTACCGATCGGATCAGGTGTTTTCTGAGCTCCTCCAAGTGATCAAAAAAAGACATGCGCTTTTCCTGCGCATCAAACTGATCAGAATACACCACGATTCAGGTTAATATGCACAAATATAGTCAATTGAAAGCCTGTGATTTGTAAAAAAAAAGCCCCGACAGGCGGGGCTTCTTATGGTTTTGGCGGTGATTAGTCGTTATTCTTCATGTTTTGGATTTCCAAACGAAGTTCCTGACACTTCACTTTAAGGTCTTGAAGGCCTTTGCGTACACGGGTTCCGGCGGCACTGTTTCCTTTGTCGTAGAACTTCACGAAGTCTGCTTCCATCGACATAAGCATGTTTTTAACTGTTTCAAATTGATTCATAAAATGGGGTTTTAAAGTGAAAAATGGATTAAATGACTGGTCAAAAATAGGAGATTATTGAGATTTCAAAAACTTTTGCGGATTTTTTTTCAAGATTTCATATCCACAACGCCTTCGGCTGCATATTGACCTTCCTTAAGCTTTTGGGCGACCTCACTGAAAGCGTTCAATGTACGCTCTACATCACTCAGGCTGTGGGCAGCCGTTGGGATCAGTCGCAACAATATTACCCCTTTGGGTACAACTGGGTAAACCACCACCGAACAAAATATTCCATAGTGCTCGCGCAGATCAACGACCAGCGAAGTGGCTTCACCCAAACTACCATTCAGCATGACTGGGGTCACCGGACTGCTGGTGATGCCAATAGAGAATCCCCTTTCTTTCAATCCATCCTGCAATGCATGTACGATGGTCCAAAGCTTCTCTCTGTATTCTGGATGCTTGCGGATCAGGTCTAAGCGTTTGAGGGCACCGATCACCAGAGGCATTGGCAACGATTTTGCAAAAATCTGTGAGCGCATATTATATTTCAGAAAGGCTAATGTATCTGAATCTGAAGCAAAAAACGCACCGATACTGGCCATCGACTTTGCAAAAGTGCTGAAGTAAATATCAACTTCGTCTGTCACACCTTGCTCCTGTGCAGTTCCTCCACCACTAGCCCCCATGGTACCAAAACCATGGGCGTCGTCGACCAAAAGGCGGAATGGATAGCGTGACTTCAAGGCCACAACGCCTTTTAAATCTCCTTGGACGCCTGTCATCCCAAACACGCCTTCGGTGATGACCAATATGCCACCCAAATGACCCTGCTCCTCGATGCGCTTTACGGCACGCTGCAACTGGGTCTCCAAACTACCCATATCGTTGTGCCGAAACATATAGCGTTGTCCTTGGTGAAGCCGAACGCCATCCACGATACAGGCATGTGACTCGGCATCATAAATCACAATATCATGTCGATCAAGCAAGGCATCAATGGCCGAAACGATACCCTGATAGCCATAGTTGACCAATAAACCGGCAGGCTTTCCTACAAACTCGGCCAATTCCTGCTCAAGTTGCTCATGGGCATTTGAATTCCCCGACATCATTCTGGCCCCCATCGGGTAGGCCATTCCGAACTGAGCTGCAGCTTCGGCATCGATTGCACGCACCTCAGGGTGGTTCGCCAAGCCCAGATAATTGTTGAGGCTCCAGACCAAACGGTCCTGCCCACGGAATTTCATGGTAGCAGCTATCTCGCCCTCTAACTTGGGGAACATATAATAGCCCTCTGCCTCTTTAGCGTGCATGCCCAAGGGGCCACGCCTGTTTTTGAGTTTTTCGAGAAGATCCAAAGTAGGTGTTTTAGCGTCACAAAATTAGAAGATTAGTGCGAAAAACAAATGCTTCACTGATGGATGCACACTTCTACAATAATATGCCCGTTTTTCCGTACTTTTGTAGGTTCTGCGCCAGTGAGGATGAACCCAAATGTCTCGATGCTATCCAGCCAATCAACCAGTCCATCAACCTTACGAACGATTGTTTACTTCAAAACATTAGTTTTTATATTGCTATTGTCATCTTGTGACTCTTACTCTCGTTTGTTGAAGAGCAACGACATTCCCCTGAAATTAAGCAAAGCGCGTGAGTACTATCACCGGGGTGACTACTACCGCGCACAGCCTTTACTGGAGGAATTGAATACGTTGTTTCGGGGTTCTGAAGTGGCAGGTGAGTTGCAGTTCATGAGTGCCTACACCTCTTTCCACGAAAGGGGCTATGAGCTCGCGTCCTTTCAATTCCAGCAGCTGGCTGTGAATTTCGCAGGTAGTTCGCGGGGTGAAGAGGCCGCATTCATGCACGCTTATTGTTTGTATCTGAACTCACCCGAATATGGTCTTGATCAAAAAAATACGGAAACAGCTATAGAAGGTCTACAACTCTACATCAACAAATATCCCAAGAGCATACACCTCGCAGATTGTCACCGCTTCATGGACATGTTGCGCGATAAACTCGAAAAAAAGGCCATTGATCGGGCCATGCTGTTCTATAAAATGGAAGACCATAGGGCAGCCACAGCCCTTTTAAAACGTACTCTGACCGACTTCCCAGACATCACCCAACGCGAATACCTCTTGTATTTGCTCGCTGATTCCTATTACAAGCTTTCTGTGAACAGCATTCTGGCAAAACAAGCGGAACGTTGCACAGCCACCCTTCAAGCGGCGAATCAATTAAAAGAAGAATTCCCCGACAGTAAGTACACTAAATCTGTCGAAAAAATGACCCATGAGATTGCTGCCCTGCAATCGCACCTCAACACTATTCCTTCTAACTAAATGTATCATTCAAACCACATTCTACAACATGGCCAGTAACACCACCGAAACCCGTGACATCAAAGCGCTTAATGAGCCCACAGGCAATATTTATGAGTCGGTCGCCATTCTGAGCAAGCGCAGCAACCAGATTGCCTCCAAAGTCAAAGAAGAATTAGCCGAAAAGCTGGCAGAATTCACACCCCCTGTGGATAGTCTGGAGGAAGTGTATGAAAATAAGGAGCAGATCGAATTATCCCGACAATACGAGCGTATGCCTAAGCCCACCCTTCAAGCACTTGATGAGTTTGAACAGAGCAAATTATTCCACCGCAATCCAGAGCGAGAGAAGAGAGGTTATTAAACCATGGGTTGGTCTGGGCGGAAAATACTCTTGGGCATTACAGGCAGTATTGCTGCCTATAAAACAACTTGGATTATTCGGCAGCTCAAAAACAATGGCGCTGAAGTTCAGGTGGTTTGTTCGCCCGATGCATTGGGATTCGTAACCCCGCTCACCTTATCGACCCTGTCTGAACGCCCTGTGTTCTCTGAGTTTGTTCGATCAGACCAGGGCGAGTGGGTCAATCACGTAGCATTAGGAATGTGGGCCGATCTGATGCTGATCGCTCCTTGTAGCGCCCAAACCTTGGCCAAAATGGCAGGAGGTTTATGCGACAACCTCCTGATGGCGGTCTACTTATCAGCGCGTTGTCCGGTTTGGTTTGCTCCAGCCATGGATCTCGATATGTGGAAACATCCGGCAACCACCCGTAATGTGCTGGAGCTCGTTTCTAGACCCAATCACAAAATGCTCGGTCCGGCTAGCGGCGCACTGGCAAGCGGCCTTTCGGGTGTGGGGCGGATGGCAGAGCCTCAAGATATTGTCGGCGCCCTTGATCAATGGTGGTCGAACGACAAAGACCTTGTCACAGCCGAAAGTTCGGCAACGATGCGTGATCAGTTGATCCTCATCACCGCCGGACCTACCCGAGAAGCCATTGATGATGTTCGCTACATCAGCAACCACAGTTCGGGTAAAATGGGATACGCCTTGGCTCAGGTCTGCCTCGACCTAGATGCTCGTGTCGTGCTGATTTCCGGACCTGTATCAATACCCCCCCCTCATGGCCTTTTTGCGTTTATTCCGGTTGAAAGTGCCATGGAGATGCATGAAGCCGTCAAAAAATACCAGGAACAGTTCGATATAGGGATTTTCTGTGCTGCAGTGGCGGATTTCAGACCGGTTCGAAAAACAGAAGGAAAAGTCAAGAAAAAAGACGGGATTTTCCCGATCGAGTTGGTCGCCAATCCTGATATACTCGCGGAAGTCGGTTCCAAGAAACGTTCTGACCAATTCTTGGTCGGGTTTGCACTGGAGACAGCAAACGGATTGGCTGAGGCTGAGCGCAAAAAATCAATCAAGAATTGCGATATGCTCGTTTTAAACAACATGCAGGATCCCGGTGCGGGCTTCGGCCAGGATACCAATCAAGTTACCCTTCTTTCAGCAAAAGGAATAACCGAGCTGTCATTGGCTCCCAAAAAAGAAATCGCCCGTCAGATCATCCAACACCTTTTGCAATGTTACTCCCCCGCCTGAGGCTATTTTCCCGCCTGAGGCTGTTGTTGTTCAGCCTGATGATGGCCATTACATGGATACCACAGGTTTCACATGCGCAAGAGGTTTTTTGCCAGATTATGGTAAATGCCAACAAACTGGGAGGTGGCGACCAGCAATTGTATCAATCGATGCAGGCGGCCATCAATGAATTTGTGAACAACAGGAAGTGGACGGGCGATACATACCAATTCCAGGAACGAATTTCTTTTAGCATGAATATTGTTCTGGACGAAAGATTAAGCGTGAATCAATTCAAGGCGACTGTCCAGATTCAGAGCAATCGGCCTGTCTTTAACTCGGGCTATACCACTGTCATGCTCAATTATACCGATCCCGACTGGATTTTTGAGTATACCGAATTTCAGCCCCTCGACTTCGATATCAATATGCACCAGAGCAACCTTACGAGTATGCTCGCTTTTTATGTTTATACCGTGCTTGGCCTGGACTATGACTCTTTCGGCATGATGGGTGGCCAAGAATTTCATCAAAAGGCGAAGCAAATTGTGAATAATGCTCAGAATGCCCAGGAAATGGGCTGGCGACAAAGCCAAAGTCTTCGCAATCGGTATTGGCTCAACGAGAATCTGACCAACAGCAGTTACAGAAATTTCCGCGAATTTTTGTACACCTACCACCGACAAGGTCTCGATGTGATGAGCAAGCCCGACAATATGTTCCAAGCCCGCATGAAGACAACGGAGGCCCTCGAAAAACTGCACCAGCTATACAAATCAAAACCTGGCTCTGTGATTTTGCCTTTATTTTTGAAGGGAAAAGTGAATGAAATTGTGGGCATATATCAGCCTGCGACCCCAGCTGAAAAGGCTAAGATTTTGAATTTCTTGTCTGAAATGGACCCCTTAAATGCTCAGGAATATCAAAAAATCAATCAATAAGTTACAATCCCATTTCGTATTGTTGCGTTGACAAGAACGCTCGAATTAGGCATGATAAAAACCCTCAGCATACGTAACTATGGCATCATTCGCGCCCATGAAATTCATTTCAAAACCGGACTTCATGTAATCACTGGCGAAACAGGGGCCGGTAAATCATTGGTTTTGGGGGCATTGGGATTGTTAATGGGCGAACGCTACGACGGTCATCCTGTCCTACATCCAGAAAATAAATGCGTGATTGAAGCAGAATTCTTGAATGAGGACCCTGATTTAGTCGATTGGCTTCAGGAACAAGGCTTTGAAAGTGCTGGCCCACTGATCATCAGGCGCGAACTGAGTGCACCAGCGCGCACCAGGTGCTTTATCCAAGACAGCCCGGCCTCTCTATCGCAGCTACGCGACCTCAGTTATTGGCTGATCGATATATGCGGTCAGCTCGATGCGCGTGAATTAAAATCTGCCCGTATTCACCTTGAGTATGTAGATGAATTTGCTCGGTGTCGCGATTTAGCGCTTGAATACAAGCGCGCCCATCTGGAGTGGCAACAGATGCAACGTAGACTCCAAGAACTGGAGGCGAAAACGTCTCAATTGGATCGCGATCACGCACTGAATCAGTATTATTTAGAAGAAATTCAATCTGTTGGCATCAAAGGGCCAGGCGAACTCGCTGAGCTTGAAATCCAACAACGTCTATTGGAGCAGTCGAAAACCATACAAGAAACCCTGCAACAAGCCATTTGGGAGCTAGATGGCCATGAACAAGGACTCATCAACAGGACAAATATGCTTCAGAAGCAGATGCGCCCATTTTATGACCTCTCTGCAGAGGGAAAGGAAATCTATGAGTACTACGAACAGGTGGTGGCTGCTTTGAGAGAAGCGTTGATGTTGGCCGGCAGGTGGTCGGACTCCTTCTCATCGGAACGTCAGGATGCACAACCATTGCTAGATCGGATCGATAAAATCAACCAACTGCTGCTGAAACATCACTGTATGGACTTGGCTGAACTGCTTGAAAAATCCAAGGAAATGGAGCAACGTACGGTTTTAGCCGATCAAGATCTTTTGATACTCGAGGAACTGAAAGAAAAATCGAAGAATGCTCATGAAAAGGCCAGAAGTATGGCTGAACTTCTTCACCAAAAAAGGGCATCGGCTGGGCCCCTTCTCAAACAAGCCATGCAAAAACTTATGCCTTCAGCAGGGTTTTCCCACGCCAGCTTTGAGGTGATGATTCAGCGCTCGAATGAATTGTTGGCCGATACATTGGGTTACAATCAAGTGACCTTCAAATTCTCTGCCAACCCGGGTCAGGAAGCTGCCGCGTTGCAAAAAGTAGCCAGTGGAGGAGAATTATCCCGCCTCACGCTATGCCTGCGTACTGCTTGTCGTCCACAACACGATTCATCTGTAGTGGTATTCGACGAAATCGACACCGGCATTTCTGGCCAAACTGCATTGGGCATAGGAAAACTTTTGAAGCAAATGGCGGAAAGTCAACAGCAGATTATTCTCATCACCCACCTGCCCCAAATAGCCGCAGCCGCGAATCGCCACTTTAGGGTAACGAAATCCAGTACAGAAAATCAAACTATTTCCATCATCGAAGAGCTGGATGACAATGATCGCATTCAAGTTCTGGCCGGTATGATGGCAGGAACCGAAGCTGGTGAACCTGCGCGTCAACAGGCTGAGGCATTGATTCAACTTTATCTAAACTAATTTTTATGAATTCACAACAACTTCTTCAAGGCAAAAAAGGGATCATTTTCGGCGCTTTGGATCCAGATTCAATTGCCTGGCACGTAGCCGAAAAAGCACTTGCTTCAGGAGCTCGATTCACCCTCACGAATGCACCTGTGGCAGTTCGGATGGGAAAAATTCAAGAATTGGCACAGAAATGTGGAACGGAAGTCATTGGGGCTGACGCCACTTCAATGGATGATCTAAAAACATTGTTTGCCCGCTCACAAGAAATTCTCGGTGGACAAATCGACTTTGTTCTGCATTCCATTGGCATGTCACTGAATGTGCGCAAGGGCAAGCACTATACAGAAATCGACTACGACTTTTACCACAAAGGCCTCGACATCTCGGCCATCTCTTTCCATCGTACACTTCGTGCCGCTTTAGACTGCAATGCCTTGGCCAAGGGGGCATCTATTTTGGCCCTATCCTATATCGCGGCCCAAAGAGTGTTCCCAGACTACAATGATATGGCAGATGCTAAAGCACTATTAGAATCGATTGGACGTAGTTTTGGGTACCATCTCGGAAAATCCCATGGAATTAGGGTCAATACAATTTCTCAAAGCCCAACATACACTACGGCAGGTTCTGGTGTCAAGGGCTTCGATCAGTTTTTCCGATATGCTGACTTAATTTCGCCTTTAGGAAATGCATCAGCAGATTCATGTGCCGACTTCTGTGTGGCCATGTTCTCCGATTTAACCAGAATGATTACCATGCAAAACATTTATCATGATGGAGGATTTTCCAATACAGGCGTAAGTACAGAAATTATGAACGCGGTAATGGGACAAAATGAATCATGATTCGCAAATATGTTCACTCCCAAACTAAAGAGGCGCACAAATGTGCGCCTCTTTAGTTTATGGGTATTGCGACAGGTTGACTAACGCTTGATCATCAAGCGCTCAATCATTTTGTTCGTTTCATGACCAACCTCAACCAGATATACACCTGAGGGAAGATGACCCAAATCAAGTGCAGTTTCAGATTGACCGTTCGATATAAACTCGTTCCAAACAACCTGACCCACAGCATTGCGTATGGCTACATGAACTCCGTTAAAGTTCAAGCCTTCCATGGCGATACGTACCAAACCAGCAGTTGGATTGGGAAACACCCTCAAAGATCCTAAGTTCATTTCTTTCGCTGAAACATTGGTTATGTTGAGGTTGTTGGATGAATCTGAACTACATCCACCGGTGATCACACGAACCGCATAAACACCATTGCCAAGACCGGCACCGGTCAGAACCAATGTCTGATTGGTAGCCCCAGGAATCAATGCACCATTTTTGTACCACTGATTGTCTGTTGCAGCAGATGAATAGAGGGTATCTCGGGTGTTTGACACAGATATTGTTGGGCGAGCAGGAGATGGGTTAACTACGACCGTACTGACATTACTTGTATCGACACATCCTGTTGGCACGAAGAAGACACGCAATGAATAATCACCTGCAGTTCGTGCTACAAAACTAAGTCCCGTTGCACCCGCCACAGGAAGGTTGTTGCGCAACCACTGGCGTTGGGTTCCTTGTGGACCGGGTTGGGTTGTGAATACAACCGAATCCCCGGCACAAAAAGTTAAAGCCCCGGTGGTGGTGAATGTCACATTGGGCAGTGCGTTGACATTCACGGTAATCGCGGTTGATGTATCGAAACAGCCAGTTACCGTATTTTCAATGCGTACGCGGTATATACCGCTTTGAGCCGCTGCATAGGTTGGGGTCACCACGCCAAAATATGCACCATTTCGCAACCAGCGATACTGAAAATTAGCGCCACTCGTGGCTGTAAGCAACACACTTCCACCATCACAGAATGATGTTGGTCCACCTGCAGTAATGGCTGCACCTGGCAGGGCTTGAACGGTTAATAAGACTGCTGTGGATGTGTCGCGGCAACCGCCGATGTTGGTAACCACTACACGGTATGATCCAGCCGCCGATGCAGCGTAATTAGCTGAGGACGCACCCGCCACAACCGAACCATTCAACAACCATTGGTAAGACAAACCTGCGCCTGTGGGTGAAGCCGATAGGGTAACTGAACCACCTGCACAAAATGTGGTTGCGCCACCCGCCGTGAGTCCAGCAACGGGAGCGGATGAAGTGAGCACCCGAACCGTATCTGTTGTGGGTGAGCACGTACTTCCAATTGCAGTTATACGCACGACATATAAACCAGGCAGCGCAACCGACAACGAAGATGTATTGTTGGTCTGCGCTACACCATCTTTAAACCATTCGTATGAAATACCACCCACTTGATTGGCTTGCAACAATATGGCCGCTCCCGAACATAAATAGGCCGTATCCCCCTGAACGAGTTGGGCTTGAACACCCGAAACCGAAACTGAGCCATTGGTGAGGTTAGGCAGGAAGCTTCCGGCAGAACCAGTAACTGATGTCAGAGAGTCTATAAATACAACATTTCCCGAAGAAATAGCCACGAACCTCGCCCGAAACAAAACTCCTGGTGCTAAGCTAATGGGTGAAACACCGCTCCATGAAAATAAGATAACTCCATTTGATCCTAAGCTCGTGGCGTTCGACAATTGGCTATTCAACCCAGAAAAGCCCACAAATCTCAGTTGTTGGGTGTTATACCGTGCATGAATATCCATGTCATTGATGCCCACCAAAACAGAGTTATTGAAGCCGACAGAAATGGTGTCACCGGCGCAACCAGAAGCGTTTGAGATACTCAATGCAGGTACCTGAACTGATAACACGATGCTTTGGCTGTTTACACCAGATGTACAAGATGAAGTTCTTACGACAACTCGGTATTCCGCTGCATTCAGTGCGACGCTGGCATTAGCAATATTTAAAGTGGCGGTGAGCACTCCTGAATATGGGGCACCATTGGTGAGGTTCGTCCAGTTACCCCCAAGGTTCCGTTGCCATTGGTAGGCGATCGCACCTGCACCAGGCGCAGCAGTTGCAGAGACGGTGAAACTTGTAGATCCACCTGGCTGAAGAAGGTTATTGCCACTTGGCTGCTGCGTGATGGACGCTCCGTTGTTGTTAATTTGACCTGGCAAAAGTGCAGCACTTATGACAGTGCCTCCAACCTGGGAAACCGAACTGCCATTGAAATCCCAACTGATTGCCGCGCTTGATGAACCATTAACAACGAAGCGTAAGTTGAATAAGGTGCCGGATAATGTAGCTCCACTGGCGCTGCTCCATGCAATATTGACCATGCCAGGAGAAGTAGAGGACGCGGTTAAGCTAGATAATGCCGCTGCTCTGTTGGACGCCCCAGCGAATACAATCCCAGTCGGATAAACAACCCCAAGATTTAATCCCCCAACATTAGAAATATTAGCTGAAACTGAAACCGGAACGCTAACCGTGTCACCAGGGCAAGCTGTCACAGAACCTAAGGCCACATTAACATTACCCGCTTGTGTAACGTTAAGTGTACAAGTACTGGAATAAACCGGAGCTGGGCAGCCCCCCTGAACACCAACCCTAAACACTGCGCCATTTAAAGCAGGTGTGGCCGAATTAATCTGTAATGAACTTGTCGTCACACCAGAAAAAGTGGCAGATGGCGTTATGTTATTCCATTGCCCAGCCGACCATTGCTGCCATTGGTACCCGACAGCATTGTTGGCCACAACGCTAAAGGTGGCGTTCGAACCCGAGGTAATAGTTTGTGTACTTAGCGGCTGGGTGGTAATGCTGGCCACAGTAGACGGAGCGGTGACGCTGCCATTGGTGAAGAGGGCTCCAGCAATGACATCGCCATTAATATCTGCCAGTTCACATTGGCCAGGAACAAGAAGATTAAAGGTGATGGGGCGTGGCGGTGCAGATTGTATCGAAAAGCGAAGATTCATCATTAATCCACTGCCACTGCCAATGACTGCAGGCGTTAGACTGAACCACGAAACCAGTACCCTCGACTGAGGAACACCCGCTGTGGTTGGGTTGTTGACAATTAAATTACCCGTAAGAGAAGAATTATTAAATCCCACAAACTGAAGCGCCAAGGAATCAAAGTTTATTTCAAGGGAAACAGCGCAGATATTGGTGAAATTGGTGACATTGATTGGAATGTTCACTGTGTCTCCAACGCAACCGGAAACGGACCCAATGGCCACAACAGGAGCCTGAGCCCGCAGTGATCCGCCCAAACCCATAAGACAAACAGACAGGATAATGAGCGCAGATAATTTTTTAAGCATAAGGAATAATGATTAGAAGAAATTTATAGAACAAAGTATAAAGAGCAACGTATAAAGAGCAAATATAGGTAAAAAAGGAACGATAAAGAGGAGCCTGGCGAAATGAGGCTCAGGAGTCTAAAAAATCTGTTGGGCCGATTCAAAATCTGGCGCCACCAGAAGGAGTGAATCGAGGCGAGAAATCTGAAGTAGCCCCACCACAAAAGAGGTGAGCCCCGTGAGTACCAGCTTACCCCCCGAACCTGTGCACAAACGATTGGCCACAAGTAAAGCGCTCAAGCCTGAAGAGTCAATATAGTTGACAGCCGATAAATCCAAAAGCATGTTGATGCAGCCTTCTGAGTGCTTTACCACCAAGTCCGATTTAAATTGGGGCGAAACAGATGAGTCTAATCGTTCCTCTTCCAGTGTAATCGCCACAAATGCATCATATTCATCCACCCGGATTTTCATGGTTTCGCTCCTTATTTTAGGGATAACAATCTGAGAATATCTAAAATGCGAAAATAACCAAAAGGCATCAAATAAGCAAATTCATGCCCGTGAATGCGCCTCATTTTTGACCTCAATGATACCCTAAGTTGTTCAGGAACTTCACCGTTTGCGCGTAGTTTTCACCGGTAAAATCTCCATGCTTGGCCTGCAAAAAACTGAGGCCCGTGATGCGCTCATAAAGTGAGGCATAGCGCGCGCCAATCTCTTGAACCCACGCATCAGTCATGTTCGGAACCTGCTCACCAGGCCTACCCTGAAAGCCATGGGCAATCAACCACTGCCGCACAAACTCTTTAGAGAGTTGTTCTTGGGGCAAACCTTGCTCCTGCCGGTCTTCGTACCCTAATGCCACAAAAAAACGCGAGGAATCAGGCGTATGCACCTCATCCATCAAAATAACACGGCCGTCAACCAGTCCAAACTCATACTTGGTGTCGACCAAAATCAAGCCCCTTTCAGCTGCCATACGAGTTCCAGCGGCAAAAAGAATGAGACTGAATCGTTCCATCTGTTGGTAGACTTGGGGGGCCACCAATCCAGACCCCATAATCTCCTCTCGGGATATGTCTGAATCGTGCCCTTCTTTGGCCTTGGTGGTTGGGGTAATGACCGGCTCAGGAAGGGGATCAGAAGCCCTTAGTCCGTTGGGCAGAGACACCCCGCACAGTTGGCGATGCCCAGCTTCGTATTGTCGCCATGCATGGCCCGATAAATATCCACGCACCACCATTTCAACAGGAATCGGCTCTGCTTTAAGTCCGACCGAAACCATGGGTGCAGGTGTATCAATGAACCAATTGGGGACCAAATCGGCCGTTGACCTCAGGACATGTGCAGCGATCTGGTTTAATACTTGACCCTTTCCGGGAATTGGGCGTGGCAGCACCACGTCGAAGGCCGAAATTCGGTTGGATGCCACCATCACGAGATGTTTGTCTCCTATATAATATACATCGCGCACCTTTCCCCTGTAGAATCCTGTTTGTCCGGGCAGCTGAATGGGCTGTTCAACCATATTTATCAAATATTATTTATTATAAAATATTCTTGATTGGTTATGTTCCCGACCGATCCGTGCCTTGGTCTCGTTCCGCCTCCTTCTTTTGCCTGATCTCATCGTGTCGGCCATAAGCTTCAACTATGGTGCGTACCAATGGATGCCGAACCACGTCATTGGCACTCAAAAACACTTGCGCAATGCCCTGAACACCTTCCAGTAAATGCAATGCTTGTGGCAAACCTGATCGTTGCCTTGGAGGCAAGTCGATCTGGGTGAGATCGCCTGTGATGATGAATTTGGCCGATGGACCCATTCGGGTTAAGAACATTTTGATCTGCATCTCAGTACAATTCTGGGCCTCATCGAGGATCACAAAAGCTTTGTCGAGGGTTCTGCCTCGCATGAAGGCCAATGGTGCCACCTCGATGATCTGTTCTTCGAGGTATTTTTCCAGCCGGTGGGCAGGTATCATATCTCCAAGCGCGTCGTAAAGCGGGCGCAGATAGGGATCGATTTTTTCACGCAAATCGCCCGGCAAAAAACCCAGACTTTCCCCGGCTTCAACGGCTGGACGGGTGAGTATAATCTTACGTACTTCTTTGTCTTTGAGTGCCCTAACTGCCAACGCAACAGCGGTGTAGGTTTTTCCAGAGCCAGCCGGACCAACAGCGAATAGGATGTCGTTGCGTGACGAAAACTGCACCATACGCAATTGATTGGGTGTACGGGCCCGTACTACTAATCCATTCGGTCCGTGCAACAATACCGAATCTGAACCCGGTTGAACGGCTGGTATGGGATCGGTCGTCAACAATAACTGGGCAAATTCGCGCATATTCAAATCAGACCGGCGCGACAAAGCAGCAAGTATACGCTCAAACTGCTCCTGGAATCGATCGATCTCCTCCTCATCTCCGGCCACCACCAAAGCATCGCCACGTCCGGTAATCCGCAATCGGGGAAAGGCCGAACGCAGACTGTTGAGCCGGCCGCTGTCGGTCCCGAAGAAAGACAAGGGCGAAATTTCACCCAATTGAAAAATATGCTCAGTCAACGACCGCGATTATTTATAGTTTTGTGGCGCAGGAACAATCATCTATGGAGTTTGCATGCATCACCACCACGACCGACTACGGCCACTCAGATGCCTTTGCCTCGGTATTGAATGCGCAATTGAAGTACATTTTCCCACAGGTGACGATCATAGAGGTGAGCCACAATATCCGAAAATATGACATACGACAAGCCGCCTATATTTTGCGATCATCATATCGTTTCTTCCCTATGGCAACCCTTCATTTGCTCGATGTTTCGTCGTCGCGCTATGCAGCACCCGACCACCTGTTTTTTGAATTTAATGGGCATTTTTTTGTGGTACCCGACAATGGAGTGGCGAGCCTTATCACTTTAGGGGCGCCTGCCGTCTATTACAGGGTACCCGAAGGAGGAGGCGTCAATGGCGGATCATTTCGAATGCTAACCGAAGTTCTTCCCTCTTTGGCCGGTCTTCGCGCAGCTTCGAACCCACATGAAGCGCTTGGGGAACCCGCTTCGGATGTGTTCATGCATTTGGTGCCCACACCCTTTGTGCGCGACAACATCCTCCAGGCACAGGTAGTGCATGTGGATGGCTATGAGAATCTCATCACCAATATCGATCAACCTTTATTTAAACGATTTTTGGATCCTGGTGATGGGTGGCAGCTGCTCCTTAAAAAAACATTCAGTGATGCAGAAGCCGTTCGCAAGCTATCGAATAGTGTGGATGACGTTGAACCTGGTGCGGTGGCCTGCTATTTCGGATTCGACAATATGCTTCATTTAGGCATTCGCTGCGGAAAGGCAGCCTCTTTGTTGGGGATGAAGGTCGATGATGCGTTATTTATTGAGAAATGGAGCCGATCATCCCATTAAATTCGCTGGCGCAATCGCTCGGACTTTTAGCAACGCATAATTCTGACATGGGTCTGTCTTTCGTACGGATTGTTCGCATGTCCTTTCGTCCTGAATGCACTGAACCATTTGTTGTGCTTTTTCAAGAGAATAAAGCGTTCATTGCAGAACATGAAGGTTGTCGCTTTGTTTTTTTGTTGCGATCAGGCAACACATTTTTTACTGTAAGTGGATGGGATCGACCTGAAGACCTCGAAACCTATCGTAACTCTGGTTTGTTTAGGGGTATTTGGAAACAAACCAAAAGCTGGCTTTCAGAGCCCGCGCAAGCCTGGAGTTGCCCCATAGCTGACTGGGCTTTTCAAGATGAAAAACTCGCTAAAAAAGTATAAACCTGATTGATCCCATGCGCCAGCTTCAACCTAAATGTCTATGAAAATTGCAGTGGTTTGTTATCCTACCTACGGCGGCAGCGGTGTGGTGGCCACCGAATTGGGCATGGGACTGGCCCAAAAAGGGCATGAAGTACATTTTGTGAGTTCATCGCAACCTGCACGCCTCGATTTGTTGAATGCACGGGTTCATTACCATGAGGTTGCTATGTTGCACTACCCGGTTTTTGAGCATAGTCCGTATTTGCTGGCGTTGACGAGCAAATTGGTTGATGTGGTGCGGCACGAAGGCATTGAATTGGTGCATGCGCACTACGCCATTCCCCATGCCACTGCGGCCCTGTTGGCCCGCGACATCCTCAACCGTGAGGGGATTCGGCTTGGGGTGGTGACCACCCTTCATGGCACCGACGTGACGCTTGTCGGCAAGGACCCGGGTTATGAACCCGTGGTGAGCCATGCTATTAACTTGAGCGATGGCGTGACGGCTGTATCAGAATCACTTCGCCATGATACTTTAGCCCATTTTCATGTAGAAAAACCCATACAGGTGATCCCCAACTTTATCGATCTCGAGCGGTTCAGGCAACGTATTCCGTGTAGGTTTACCCTGGCCCTGGCCGGTGAAAATCAGAAAAGGCTGATCCATATTTCGAATTTTCGCAAAGTAAAAAGGGTGGATACCGTGATTCGTGTCTTTGCCCTGATACGAGAACAAATCCCGGCATGCCTGTTGCTCGTGGGCGACGGCCCGGAGCGGCCGCGTTGCGAACAACTTTGTCGCGAGCTGGGAATTGCATCTGATGTACGATTTCTTGGCAAACAAGAAGCTGTTGAAGAGATCTTGTCGGCGGGCGATCTATTCCTCTTACCTTCTGAAACAGAAAGTTTCGGCTTGGCTGCCTTGGAGGCCTTAGCCTGCGGTGTGCCTGTGGTGAGCAGTCGATCCGGCGGCCTACCCGAAGTGAATGTGGATGGGGTGACTGGCTTTCTGACGGATGTTGATGATGTGCCAGGCATGGCCTTTGCGGCCATGCGCCTGCTTAAGGATGATGCGCTATTGAAAGATTTTCGCCATGCAGCGCGAAAACAGGCTGAACGATTCGACATCCACCGGATCCTCCCTCTGTATGAGGAAGCTTATCGACACGCGCTTCATCATGTGCCCGCAGGTTGACCTTACCGATTTCAACGATCCTGCTGCTCGCGACAAGCGGTTATTGAGGCCTACTGCGTCATTCACCTCAGTGATCAAGGATGGGGCGTAAGACTTGGTTTGATCAAATTATTCAGGTATTTTTGGTTTTTCGTAATTGTCGTTGATGCGTTTCTTCCGTTCCATTTGGTTGAGTGCCTCCGTGCTGTTCTTGCTGGTTCACCAGCTGGTGCCTCACCACCATGAGCATCACACAAACGCAACACATTTTTGTGCTCAGGAACAATCTGAAACCTGGTCGAAGCTTGTGGGTGGACTTTCACTCGATCTCGGCCAGCACCATCTTGAGTGGTTCCATTCACCAGAAGGCGTGCAAATTTTGGGCTTCAAAAGTGTATGGAAGTCAGATAGCGACCATCAGAAGGTTGATAAAGGGCTTTTATTGTTCGGCGTCGAATTATCTCCCCCGCTCCGCCTGATTCATCCGCTGAGTGTCCATTTCAGGCGAACAGATTCCAATGCTCCGCCCCGTGTTGCTTCAGTAGATGCGTGGAACGGAAGGGCACCCCCGCGGGCCTGATTGACCGAAGCCTGATGCTCGTTCACATTTGAGCCGTCATTGCCAGATCCATTCCCGGCTCCTTATTACTCGGATAATTTTCTTTGATGGGCAGTCCCTACTTGAGGACTCACTGCTTCGGCCAGAACCGACCTGATCGACTGATTTCGTCCGATTTTTTCTCATTGCCACGCATTTAATATTACTAGGTAATTCACCCTAATCTTGAGAATTATGTTTGATTGGCTTATCAACCAAAGTATGCGCAACAAAATGGCAGTGGCTGCAGGAATTGTAGCCCTCGTTGTATGGGGTTTGTATTCAGCTGTGCAGCTTCCATTTGATGCCGTTCCCGACATCACCAACAACCAGATTCAGGTCATCACCCATAGTCCGGCCCTGGCGCCACAAGAAGTAGAGCGCTACCTCACCATTCCTGTAGAGCAGTCAATGGCTAACCTACCGGGCTTGGAAAACATAAGAAGTTTGTCGCGCTTCGGCTTGAGTGTGGTGACCCTTATTTTCGATGAGGATGTGCCGCACCTCCAAGCGCGTCAGCTGGTTACGGAACAACTGAATAGTCTGCAACAGGAAGGTGGAACATGGCATGGCAAACCCGCGATGATGCCCATGACCACAGGTCTGGGTGAAATCTACCAGTACACTTTGGAGGCAGAACCTGGCTTTGAGCATGTTTTTGACGCCAGACGGCTCAGGAGCCTTCAAGACTGGCTGGTGAAGCGGCGGCTTGCAGGCATGGAGGGGGTTGTGGAAGTCAGCAGCTTCGGAGGGGGCGTGAAACAGCATGTGGTGGCCCTTGACGATGCCGCGCTGAGGAGTCTGAACCTGAGTGTTGGGGAGGTTTGGGAGGCAGTCGTGCGGAATCATGGCAACGCTGGCGGCAGCTACCTCGAACGTGGATCTGAAGCCATGTACATCAGGGCAGAAGGACTTGCCAAGGAAGCGCACGAATTGGAACAATCAGTGGTAGCCTATCGCGACCAGAGACCTGTGCTCCTTGGTCAGGTGGCCAAGATTGTAGATGGACAAGCGGTACGTTTTGGGGCGATGACGCGTGACGGGCGTGGTGAGGCTGTAGGCGGCATAGTGTTGATGCTGAAGGGGTCGAATGCCTATCAAACGCTGGAGACCGTGCACAAGAGAATTGAAGAGGTACAGACCATGTTGCCGAATGGCGTTCGGATTGTTCCCTATTTAGACCGCTCTGACCTGCTCGGGCGCGTGTTGCGTACGGTGCGGAACAACTTACTGGAAGGTGGTCTGATCGTGGTATTCGTTTTGGTGTTGTTGATGGGAAGCCTTCGTGCCGGTTTGGTGGTGGCCTCGGTCATACCCCTTTCATTGCTGTTTGCATTGGGGATGATGCGTGCTCTTGGTATTTCTGCCAACCTGATGAGTTTGGGCGCAATCGATTTTGGATTGGTCGTGGATGGCGCGGTGATTATCGTGGAGCGTATTGTGCATGTATTTCAGAAGAATGGAAGCGGTGGCGTACTTCCTTCGGCCAAAGCAGACCAACTGGCATTAGGTGCTGCCCGGAGTATTCGTAAATCGGCTGCATTTGGTGAAATCATCATTATGTCGGTCTACCTTCCCATCTTGGCCTTGGGTGGGGTTGAAGGAAAGATGTTTCAACCCATGGCCATTACGGTGGGTATGGCATTATTCGGGGCATTGTTGCTGTCGTTGACCTATGTACCCGTGATGGCCTCGATGGCCCTCTCGTCCAAAAGCAGCGACCGTACGGCCAAGTGGAGCGATTTTCTCATGAGCCAAGCGGCACATTTGTACCGTCCTGCCCTTTTAAGTGCGCTGCGCAACCCCAAATTCACCCTATCGCTGTCAATCGTTGCCTTGTTGCTTGGGGTTTGGCTATTTTCCCGGCTTGGAAGTGTTTTCGTGCCTACACTTGAGGAGGGAGATTTAGCCATGCAGATGACGGTACGGCCCGGAAGCAACCTGGGAGAAAGTATCCGAGCCAGTACGGCCGCAGAGCGAATTTTGTTGACGCATTTCCCTGAAGTAAGGAGTGTTGTGAGTAAGATCGGCACTGCAGAAATTCCGACCGACCCCATGGCCATAGAAGATTCTGATGTCTTGATCCTCCTCAAACCTCGCGAAGAGTGGACCACCGCCAACAATCGGGAAGAACTGGTTGAACGCATGAAGGAAAAACTCGAGGAAATGCCGGGCGTAGGATTTGAATTCACCCAACCTATTCAGCTGCGCTTCAATGAATTGCTCACCGGCGTAAAAAGCGATGTAGCGGTACGTATATATGGTCCAGAACTGGGGGAATTGGCATCAATTGGTGAACAAGCTGCGGAATTGTGCAGGAGCGTGCCTGGTGCGGGCGATGTTTTGGTGCAAGCCACTGAAGGGCTTCCGCAACTCATGGTACGGTGGGACCGAACCCAATTGGCATGGCATGGTTTGGATGTGGCCACAGTGAACCGCGAACTAGAACTCGCTTTTGCAGGTGGTTCGGCGGGCGTGGTTTTTGAAGGCGATGCACGTCATGAAGTGGTCGTGCGCCTCAACGATTCGATCCGCCATCAACCCGATCGGGTATCGGCCTTAATGGTGAAAAATGCAGCGGGACAACTCATTCCACTGGGTACTGTGGGCAGCGTTTCACTCGAACAAGGGCCCAGTTTGGTGAGTCGCGACAATACCCAACGCTACCTGAACGTACTGATTAACGTGCGGGGGCGTGACATGGAAGGATTGGTGAAGGACATACGGCAAAAGATTGATAAACAACTTAAACTTCCGCCCGGATACGCTGTACGCTATGAAGGCCAGTACAAACAACTCAACGACGCGCGTCAGCGGTTGTCGTGGGCCGTTCCGGTTACGCTCCTGCTGATTACGTTGTTGTTGCGCGTGAGTATGGGCACTTGGCGCCACGCTTTCATGATTCTGACCGCTGTGCCCCTCAGTGCTTTGGGAGGTGTTTTGGCGCTTTATGCACGCGACCTCCCCTTCAGCATTTCCGCTGCCATTGGTTTTATTGCACTTTTCGGTGTGGCCGTGCTCAACGGACTCGTATTGGTGGGTCACCTCAACCAAATTCGTGCTAAGGAACAGGGCGACCTGGGCGATATGAACGATCTTACTGACCTGGTAGCGGAGGGGTGTGTAGACCGCTTGAGACCAGTACTCATGACTGCTTTGGTTGCTGCTTTGGGTTTTATGCCCATGGCGTTAAGTACCTCTGCTGGAGCGGAGGTACAACAACCCCTGGCCACAGTGGTGGTAGGCGGATTAATCACCTCAACCCTACTGACATTGTTGGTTCTCCCCGCTTTGTATTTGCTGATTGAACGCAAGAAATCCAGCGCCGGCACCACAGGGGTTAGTCTTTTATCCGCCGGGCCCGCTTTATTGAATGTACTGTTCTTCCTCATACCGAGCGGTGTCCTGCTGTTACCAACCACTACAAATGCCCAGTTACCCACAAAGCGGGTCATTGAACAAACCAGGCAAACCGACTACGTCCTTTGGCGGCAACAACGAGACCAATGGGTTGAGCTAGTTGTTCGCAATCATCCCCGACTTCAAGAAGCCAATTTGGCCATTCGGGAAGCTGAAGCACGCATGGCTCAGGTGTGGTTTCCGGGAAAGACCCAAATCAACTTCGACCGTGGTCAAATCAACTATGCGCTCATTGACCGAAATATATCGATTGTACAACCTCTGGGATCTCCCCTATCCATAGGTAGCGGCATGAAATATGGCCGACTCGAAGTGCAATTGGCAAAAGCCCGACGGGAGGAGATCCGACTGCAGTTGATCCATGAATTACGGGATGCATACAGTGCTGTGGCCTATTTTGGGGAACGCCTCCGCCTATTAGACAAGCATGCACAGGTGTGGCGACAAGCCGACAGTGTGATGCAAATCCGGACCGAACTCGGCATGGCTGACCGCTTGTCGGCTCTTTTATCGCGCCAGCAGCTCGACGCCCTCAACTGGCAACTGCCCAGAGCACAACTGGAACGCGAGCAAGCCTCTCGAATATTAAGCAAGCTATGCGCCCTTGATACCTTGCCTTCAATACCCGATTGGCCCATTGGTGAAGTGTCCAAACCAGGTTCTGCCCGTCCACATCCCATGATCATGGTGTGGGATGCGCAACGTGCGCTCGACCAACAGGCTGAAAACCTACAAAGGGCAACGTTCGGACCTGAAATCAGTCTGGGCGCCTTTAGCCAGTCGCTCGAACAAGTGGGTGGTTTCCGTGGTGTAATGATTCAAATGAGTTTGCCTCTTGTGCCCTTGAAAGCCGGTTCTTCAGTCGAGGCTGTTCGTTTGATGCGCATGCAAAACCACCTGAGAATGAACCGTGAAGCACTCCATCTGGGCCATGAAGTAGCTCAAGCCCGCCAAGAATATGTCATTTATGCAGAACGTGTTCGAAAACAAATCAGTGAGGTTGATCCACGCTTAAACGAACTTCTTGATCAAGCCAATTTTATGTTGGTTCAGGGTCGTATGACCTACTACGAGTATGCCCAGACATTGGAGAGCATTCATCAGTCGCGTCTCGACAACCTCTACAATGAATACCAGCTTCATCGTTTCGCTCATCGCTTGGCTGCCCTAACTTTTGCCGATTAAATCTCATGACCAACCAACATAATTATGATCCTCAAACATATTGATCATTTCATCCGGGCATTCGCTCAGAATATTACGATTTATTCATTGTTATTTTCGGCGGCCTGTGGCAGCCAAACAGGCAAAGAAACTGATCGAGCCATCGGGCAGAAAAAACAAGACGCTGCCCACTTTGATACACAACCGACCAACGAAATTTGGCTCACACCCGAGCAGGAAAGGCTGGCAGATTTAACAACGGATACAGCAAGGATGCGCGAAGTGGGCGATGAACTTGTGCTGAACGGTCTACTGGAAGTGCCGCCCCAGCATTATGCCCGATTACACGCACCCATACCCGCATTCGTGAAACGTGTGCGGGTCAAGGAAGGAGAAAAGGTGAACCACGGCCAAGTTCTCATGTGGCTTGAGCACCCCGATGCTGTTGATTTGCAACGTTCATACCTTGAAAACACGGCGCGAATCATCTTCCTCGAAGCAGAGACAGAACGGCAGGGATTGCTCGCTCAAAAACAGGCAACAGACCGACGCTCACTGGAACAATCACGCGCTGATTACCAATCAGCCCTCGCTCAACGGGCATCTTTAGAGGCCCAATTGCAGCGCCTACACATCGATCCTGCACGCATTGATCCCAAACAGATTTCAGCTGAGTTTCCGGTTAAATCACCCTTTTCCGGTTACGTAACCACTGTGAACGCATTTCCTGGTCAGTTTACTGAACGCACGGGTGAATTGCTCGGGGTTTTAGACTTGAGTCATATGCATGTTGAACTCGATTTACCGGAGGCGCACCTACCCCACGTTCAGCCCGATATGCCCTTCACATTTAGTTTGACGCGCATACCCGACCAAATTTTTGACGCGGAGGTCTTTAGCATTGGTCGTGAACTGAACATGGACCGCAGAACGGTGCGTGTGCATGGTCATATTGAGCGCGAACAAGACCCCATCTTACGGCCGGGCATGTCGGTTTTGGCTCGAATACCCCTCAAGTCGGCCGCCCGACTCTCGGTGACATCCGGAGCACTCCTACAATCTGGGGAAGGCTGGGTAGCCTTTCAGAAAATAGCCCCCGGTCGATACCGAAGGGTGGCCCTACAGGGCGCCTATTTGTCGGGCCCGTTTGACGCATTGGGAGAGGGAATTGAAGCAGGAAGTGTTTGGGTAACGAAAGGGGCGGGCCGCCTTGATGCCCACTCTTCTGCTGACAGTGAACATGCGGACGGCCATTAATCGATAAATCATCAAATTCTGGTCTGTCATCCGTATTTTTGTGGTTTGGCCTTCTTGTACTTCGCGGTTTAATTTCTGGAAACAAGTGGGCTCTACTATTTCAAAACATCAACCCAAAGTCATATGAGCATCCACCAAGAGGACCAAATACACAAGGAAGGTCAGTTTTTGTTGGGTGGACTCAACCGCTATTTGGGAGAGTTTGTTTATGGCGGGATCGACGGAAGTGTGACCACTTTTGCCGTGGTGGCTGGCGCCACCGGAGCCGGGTTGAGCTCGCAGGTGATCATCATCCTGGGATTGGCCAATTTACTGGCAGACGGTTTCGCCATGGGTGTGGGATCTTATCTGAGTCACAAAAGCGAGCAACAAAACTACCAGAAGCACAAGCAGATCGAATATTGGGAGGTCGACAACCTGCCCGATAAGGAACGGGATGAAATCAGCGACATTTACCGGAATAAAGG
>Ga0214923_10000883_pt1 | contig 44193 bp, 41 predicted proteins | sample LL1510_MetaG_FD_177993 | JGI IMG/M metagenome (GOLD analysis project Ga0214923, IMG submission 177993) | Freshwater microbial communities from Lake Lanier, Atlanta, Georgia, United States - LL-1510 | ecosystem: Environmental > Aquatic > Freshwater > Lake | place: USA: Georgia | collected... | reverse complement strand
TCGCACCTCCAGGCTCGCAAGGCCGGCCTCCGCCGGCTGGTCCGCACCCGGCCCGACCAATCCGCCGTCGGCGGATCGGTGCCCGGCCTGACGCCCGTTCACGGGTAAGCAGCATTCGCACAAACGGATCGGCATCCTGCCGATTTTCGCCCGGGCATTCGGAGCCGCAGCCGAGGTGCGGCTCGAATGCCGGCTGCTCGCACCTCCAGGCTCGCAGGGCCGGCGCGTGGGACAGGCTTCAGCCTGTCATGCCCTGCCAATCACCCGCATTCGGAGCCATCAGCCCTGGAACGTCACGCGCGGACGCGACTTGCCCGCCATGTGGAGCGTGCTCATGAGGTCGTAGGCCGTGACCTCGCAGAGCAGTGCGGTCACCTTCGCATGCGCCTCCGGCGAGAGCAGCGGCTCGACCTCCCTCATGAGGGTGACGACCCGCTTCTCCTGCGCCTCGAGCTCCCGCGCGTCGACCCGGCCGTCGGCGACCACGTCGAGGAAGGAGTCGAGCTTGCGGGCGTATTCCGTGAGCAGCTCCGAGTCGCTGGCGGCGTCGAACCACGGGGTCTTGGAGGCGGATGTGGACATGGCGATCACTCCTCGAGGACTGCAGGGACGGGGACGGATGTTTTACCGACGTTCGAGTCCGATGAATCAGGATCCGACGATCTCGCGGATCGCGGCCAGCCGCTCCTGCAGCCGGGCCCGACCGCCCGGCTGCGCGACCAGTTCCCGCCAGCGGTCCGGCAGGAACCGGCGCTCGGTGCACTCGAGCACCGCCGCCGTCTCCTGCATCTCCTTTTCGAGCCCCTGCGCGCTCGGCAGGAAGTCACCGAGCGCCGCCTGGAGGTCCTCGGCGGAGATCGTGTCCGGGGCGGGCCCGCCGGCATCGGCGGCCCGCTCGAGCCCCTGGCGCCGCGCGGCCAGCACGATGCTCTCGATGTCGGCGCCGGACAGGCCGAGGGAGGTGTCCACGGGGCCGGGCAGGCCCGGGGCGAGCCTCACGCGGCACTTGCGGGCCATGGCGGTGAACATCGCCTCCATTTCGGCCTGGTCGTGCGGATAGAAGAGCGGGATGTGCACCTCCGCCCTGCCCTGCCGCTTGAGGTCGATCGGCAGCAGGTCGGGCCGGCTCGTGAGCAGCATCCAGACGATCTTGCCGCGGTAGCGCGTGTCGCCCATCTGCCGGGCGATCATCGAGAATACGCGGGCGCTCGTACCGGAGTCGCCGTCGCTCTGGCGGTTGCCGAGGGCCGCGTCGGCCTCGTCGATGATCACCACCACCGGCCCGAGGCTCCGCAGCACGTCGAGGGCATGCTCCAGGTTGCCCTCCGTCTCGCCGACGAACTTGCTGCGAAAGTTCTTGAGCACGGCGCAGGGGATGCCGACGCTGCCGGCGTAGCACTCGGCGATGAAGCTCTTGCCGGTGCCGACGGGGCCGCAGATCAGGTACCCCATCGGGGCGCTTTCGAACTGCCCTCGCTTGATCGCCCGGGCGTCGGCCTCGAGACGGCTCTTCGCCTCGGCATGGCCGGCGACGGCGTCGAGCGTGAGCCGCGGCTGGATGAACTCCACGAGCCCGCGGCAGGAGCGCTCGATGAGATCCTTCTTGAGGAGCGCGAACTCGGGGCCGTCCACCGCCGTGCCCTCCCGGGCGGCCATGGTGATCACCGCCCGGAGGCTCTCGAGCGAGAGCCCGCCGGAGAGCGCAGCCGTGCGCCTGACGGCATCCTGCTGCGAACCGGGCAGCCCCGCGGCCGCGGCCGTGGCCAGGGCGAACCGCTCCCGCTCGTCGGCCTCGGGCAGCGGCACGTCGATCACCGTGACCGCCGGATTGGCCGCCAGATGCGGATGCAGGTCGGACATCGAGTCGGTGACGAGCACGATCGCCACGTTCACCCGGCGCAAAAGGGGGCTCGTGGCCCAGGCGAGCATGCGCACGAGCCTGCCGGCCGCGCCGCGAGCCGCCGAAGCGGCATCGGCGGCCGGCGCGAGATACTGCGCGTAGTCGAGCACGAGCGCGACCCGCTTCCGCTGCTCGGGGGCCTCGAGCAGGTTGCGCTCGAGCAGGCCGTCGATCGCCGCGATCGCCGCGTCGGGGTCGCGCGGCCACGTCGTGGCGTTGCCGAGCCGTTCCGTGAGCCACTGCGCCATCCCGCGCAGCCGCGCGGGATCGGGGCCGGCGAGCGGCCGCAGCCCCTTCCCGACGTCGTAGCCGAGCACGACGTCCCAGCGGCCGAAGAGCTCGCGGGCGAGGAAGTCGTTGACGGTGCCCCAGCCGCTCGCCGCGTCGGCGCCGGGCGGGGCGAGGGGCACGAGGTCCCGCACGTTGCCGTGCAGCAGGAACAGGCAACTCGTGCCGGCGAGATAGGCATCGCCGAGCCGTTCGGCCCAGGCCGGGCACCAGGCCGGCAGGGCCGACGCGCCGGCGGACGGCGCCGTGCCGAGCGTGGAGGCGGCCTTGTCGGCGACGGGCGACGGGGCGGAGACGGTGCTCACGGGTTTCTCGCTCGCGGCGGCGGGGATGCGGAGCGGCTCGACGTCCGCAGCCGGCTCAGGACTGCTTCTGCGTGGCCCGCTCCGTGCCGAGTTCCTTCTCGTCGCCCTTCACGCCCGCCGTCTCGGGCGTGACCATCCCCATCTCGATCTCGAAGTCCCGCAGGGCGTTCTCGGCCAGCTGCTTCTCCACCGCCTGCTCCGTCTTGATCTTGTCGAGCCCCTCGCCGGAGAGGTCGGCGGCGACGCGGACCTTGGCCCGGTTGAGGCCGATCTTGTCCTGGATCACGTCCTCGATCTGCCCAAAGTCGGTCGTGACGTCGAAGTTGAAGCTCGTGGCGAGTTTGGCGAGTTCCGCCTCGGCCCGGGAGAGCTTCAGTTCGGCGTCGTACTTCTGGATCTTCTGCTTGAGGTCGGCGAGCTTCTTCGTGGCGTGCTTGATCTTGGTGACGTTGTTGCCGTAGGCCTGCTCGTGGAGCTTGAGCTGGGCCTCGTTCTCAGCCAGAGTCTTCTTGGCCTGCTGGAGTTCGAGGGCGAATCGGCTCGCGGTCTCGCGCTCGCCGATCTGGAGGTAGGCCTTCACCTGGGCCTCGAGCCTGGCGACGTGGTCGCGGTCGCCGTTGACCTGCCGCGTGACCCGCTCGACGAGGGCCCGATACTGCTCGAGGCCCTCGCGCCCCTCCTTCAGCTGGTCGACCGCCTTGTCATACTCGTACTGGAGCTGCGCGATCGGATCGGCCGTCCAGAAGAAGTTGGCGATCTTGTTCATCTGGGCGGAAAGCGCCTTCCAGAGTTTGCCGAGGATCATCTGACGGTCTCCACGAGGTACTCACGGGGCGTCCGGCCGACGCCGAAGGGTGGCTAACGGGACTCGAACCCGCGACCCCTAGAATCACAATCTAGTGCTCTAACCAACTGAGCTATAGCCACCACCATTGGGTCCGGCAGTTTACCACACTTTCGCCGGCGCCCATGCCGGTGCCGTGGCGGCATCGTTCCGGGAATCGACGGCGTCTCATCCGCCGTCCCGCAGGCGGCGGCGGATCTCGGCGAGCCGCTCGGCGAGGTCGCGCTCGAGGCCGCGGTCGGTCGGCTCGTAGTAGCGCTTCTCGACGCCGAGGTAGTCCTGCGCCGCGATCGCGTCGGGGGCGTCGTGCGGGTATTCGTAGCCCTGCCCGTGCCCGAGCCGCTTCGCGCCCGCATGGTGCTTGTCCTGGAGGTGCCGTGGCACCGGCAGCACCCCCCTCTCGCGCACGTCGGCCCGGGCCGCGGCGATCGCCGTCGTGCAGGCGTTGCTCTTGGGCGCGAGCGCGAGATACGTCACGGCCTGGGCGAGCGTGAGCTGGCACTCGGGCAGCCCCACGAACTCCGTCGCCTGCATCGCCGCCACGGCGATCATGAGCGCCCGTGGGTCGGCGTTGCCGACGTCCTCGCTCGCCAGGATCACGAGCCGCCGGGCCAGGAACCGCACGTCCTCGCCCCCCTCGAGCATCCGTGCGAGCCAGTAGAGCCCGGCGTCGGCGTCGCTGCCGCGGATACTCTTGATGAGGGCGCTCGCGCAGTCGTAGTGCGTGTCGCCGGAGTCGTAGGTGACCGCCTTCCGCTGCACGCTCTCGCGGGCGAGTTCGAGCGTGAACTCCAGCGGCCGCCCGGGGCTCGACAGCACGCCGATCTCCAGTGCCCCGAGCGCCCTCCGCGCGTCGCCGTCGGAGGTCTCGACGAGGAAGTCGCAGGCGTCGGGCACGAGCGTCACCCGCTCACCGCCGAGGCCGCGCTCCCGATCGGCGACGGCCCGCCTGAGGATCTCCGCGATCGCCTCCGGCCCCAGGCTCTCGAGTTCGAAGATCCGGCTGCGGCTCACAAGCGCGCTGGTGAGCGCGAAGAAGGGGTTCTGTGTCGTCGCGCCGATCAGGGCGATCACGCCGTTCTCCACGTCGGGCAGGAGCACGTCCTGCTGGGCCTTGTTGAACCGGTGGATCTCGTCGACGAACAGGCAGGTGCGCTGGCCGTCGTCCTCGAGCCGGCGACGGGCGGCGTCGAGCACCTCGCGGAGCTCCCTGACGCCGGAGGCCGTCGCGGAGAGTTCCACGAACCTGCGCCTCGTCTCGGTGGCGATGATCTCGGCGAGCGTCGTCTTCCCCACGCCCGGCGGACCGTAGAGGATCACCGAGCCGAGCCGGTCGGCCTCGATCAACCGGCGGAGGAGCCTTCCCGGGCCGACGACGTGGGCCTGCCCCACGTAGTCGGCCAGCCGCCGCGGCCGCATCCGGGCGGCGAGCGGCGCGGCCCGGGCGACGTTGGCTGCGCGCGAGGCGGCGAAGAGGTCGGGCATGGGACGACGAGATGCGGAACCGGGGCAGACTGGGTGAAGCAGGGGTAGACGGGGTTCAACCGGGGCGAACTGGGCGGGTTGGCGGCGCGGGATCGGCCCGGGGATGCCTCGCGGAAATGAAGCGGTTTCCCCGACCCTGACGATGATACCGGATGTGCGGCCGGCGGTTTGAGCGGGCCGCGGCTGCGGGCCGGCGCGGGCCGGCGGGGGTGCGTCGTGTCTGTCGTCGAACGGACCAGCCGGATCGTCGTGGCGTGCGTCGCGGGCCTCGCGCTCGCGCACGGCGGCTCGGCCCGCGTCGACGGCCAGCAAACCGACTCCGACTCACGGTCGAGCACGATCGTCGAGTTTCCGAACCTCGGTCCGATGCCAGGGTCACTCGAGCCGAGCCTCGGGCCGGGACCCGGCAGCTTCGACGCGGGACCGCAGTTCCCGGGCGGCACGGCCGGCTCGGGCATCATGGGCGGCCGGCAGCGGACCGGCCGGGTTCCCCGCGGCAAGCGGCCGGGGCCGCTCGCGTCGACGCTCGCCGCCAACCGCGGGATGCAGCTCCCGGAATCCCTGCCGGCGCCCGAGCTCCCCACATCGCGGCTGATTCCGGCCACCACGGTCGATCCTGCGATCCTCGACGACCCGGGGCCGGCCCACGGCCTCACGCTCGACGACGCGATCGAGCGGATGATGACGGCCAACCTCGACATCCGAGCGCTGCGGCACGAGATCACGCAGGCCGACGCCGACGTGCTCACGGCGGGGCTGCGGGCCAACCCGCTCCTCTACATGGACACGCAGTTCATCCCCTACGGCAAATTCACGAGCGCCACACCCGGCGGCCCGACGCAGTACGACATCAACATCACCTATCCGCTCGACCTCTCGCGCAAGCGGCAGGCGCGGACGGCGGTCGCCCGCAGCGCGCGCTCCACGATCGAGGCACAATTCCAGGACGTCACCCGCCGGCAGATCGACAACGTCTACCGGGCGTTCGTCAGCCTGCAGGCGGCCCGCGTCGACGTACTCACCGCCCGGGCGACCGTCCGGCGCCAGGAGCAGTTTCTCGCCGAGCTCGAGCGCTCGGCCCGGCCCGACGATGCGACGGCCGCCGACGGCATCGACCACCTGGCACTCGTGCTCGAGCGGGCCCGGGGCAGCCTCGGCGAGACCACGGAGGCGTTCGCCGACGCCCAGGAGGGGCTCGCGGTGCTGCTCGGCATGCCGCCGGGAGAGACCGCCGGCCTCGAGCCGCGGGGCAGCCTGCGGAGCGACGTCTCCGACCTGCCGCAGGTCGAGGAACTCTCCGCGATGGCGCTCCGCTGCCGCCCCGACCTGCACGCCGCCCGGATCGGCGTCAGCCGCGCGGGGGCCGAGGTGAAGCTGCAGCGGGCCAACCGTTTCGACGACGTGTACCTTTTCTACGACCCCTTCACGTACCAGAACAACCAGCCCTTCGGCGCCCCTTCGGCCACCTCCTGGGCGCTCGGCGTCACGTGTGCCCTGCCGATCTACAACCGCAACCAGGGAAACATCGCCCGGGCCGAGAGCAACGTCGGCCAGACGAAGCTCGAACTGGCGTCGCTCGAGCGCCGGATCGCGTCGGAGGTACGGCTGGCCGAGCGCGAGTATCGCCGCTCGCGCGAGGCGCTCGAGCAGATCGAGACGGCGATCCTGCCGCGGATCACGGCGACGATGCGCCGCAAGACCGAGCAGTTCGCGGCCGGGCGGATCACGGCCGACGACTACGAGGGGCACCTCGACGACGCGGCCGAGGTGGCGCAGGCCCACCGCGACGCGCTCGTGCGCCACCGGCGGGCCATGCTCGACCTCAACACGGCCGTGGGACTGCGCATCGTGCCCTGACCGGGGCGCTCACCGGCCCCCGGCCGGCGCGAGGTCGCCGAGACGCACCCGTTCGGCGTGCACGACCGCGCCCGTCACGTCGCGGATGCCGAGCGTCACGGCCGGCCCGCCCGCGTCGTCCCAGTCGATCTCGAGCGTGCCGAAGCTGGGCTCGCGCTGGCAGGGGCCGAGCCGGAGGCGGTTGGGGTCGTCGGCCCGCCCCTCCGCCTGTGGCTGGTTGAGGCTGCTCGCCGTGAGGTCGTAGAGCGGGTAGGCGAGGGCATCGGGTCCCGGCGGCACGCGGCTCAGTTCCGCGGAGTGGCGGTCGCCGCTGACGACGAAGACCCCCCGTGCACCCGACTCGCGGATCATACGCAGCAGCCGCGCCCGCTCGGCCGGGAAGTTCCCCCACTGCTCCCAGTGGTGCTCGGTGGCGGCGACCTGGATGCTCGAGAGCAGGATCCGGATGTCGGCCGGCTCCGCCAGGGCCGCCGCCAGCCAGCGCCATTGCTCGGCGCCGAGGATGGTGGCCTCGGGGTCGTCGGTGGGGCGATACGGCCCCTCCCCGCGACGCCGCTCCGACGCGGGCCGCACGGCCAACGCGGAGCGGTGAAACCGCGTATCGAGGCAGATGAACTGCACCCGCCGGCCCGGCGGCCCGACGACGAGCGACCGGTAGATCCCATCCCGGTGACGCAGCGGCGAGTCGGCCGGCACGCCGAAAAAGTCGAGGAACACCTGCTGCGATTCGCGCCGCCGGGGAAACTCGCGGCCCGCGTCGTTGGCGCCGTAGTCGTGGTCGTCCCACACGGCGACGATCGGCACCCGCTCGCGAAGGGGCCCGAAGCCTGGATCGGCGGCGAGGGCGGCGTACTTCCCCCGCAGCACGGCCACGTCCTCGGTGTCGCCGTAGACGTTGTCGCCGAGCAGCAGGATCGTGTCGGGCTCGAAGGCGGCCACGGCCCGCCACACCGGCTGCGGTCTGTCCTCCCTGATGCAGGAGCCGGCCGCGATGCGCCGCAGGGTGGCCGCGGGGTCGGGCTCGCAGGCCCCGGCCCGGCACGCCCCTCCGCCGGCCAGCAGCGCGGCGGCACACCAGGCTCTGATCGTCAACGGCATCGCATCGCTCCCGCGCCGTGCGCGGCCGTCACCCGGTCCATGTGAACTCGATCGTGGCGTCGATCTCGGGATGCAGGCTCTTGTGCACGGGGCAGGCGCGGGCCGCCTGCTCGAGCAGGGGCCGCTGCGGATGATCCGCCGGCAGCGGGACCGTGAGCCGCGTCCGCAGCGACGCGATCCGCCGCGGCGGGGCGGCCGACATCCCCTTCTCGGTCTCGGCCGTCATGCCGGCCAGGTCGATGCCGTGCCGCTCGGCCACGATGCCCATCACGGTCATCATGCAGGCCCCGAGGGCCGCGGCCACGAGGTCGGTGGGGGAGAAACTCTCCCCCTTGCCGTGGTTGTCGACGGGGGCGTCGGTGGGGAGCGAGATGCCCGAGGGACCGTGCACCGCCCGGCACCGCAGCCCCCCCTCGTACGTCGACGAAATCCTGACCATCCCGCTGCCCTCCACTCCCGATGCACGGGAACCGGTACACGGTGCCCGGCACCACATCCGAGCAGGCTGCGTATAACTCTGTGACGTAGTGTACCCGACTGTTGCGCCAGGCACCGTGTGTATGGGATTTCGTTCGCTCAGGGCCTGCGTCGCCGCGCTGTGTGCCGAGAATCAGGCGGTGGTCGTCGACCATCCGATCGACCCGCACCTCGAGATCGCGGAGGTTCAGCGGCGGCTGTTCCGGGCCGGTGGACCGGCCGTGCTCTTCAAGCAGCCGCGGGGAGCGGCCTTTCCCGTCCTCGTCAACCTCTACGGTACGCAGCGCCGCGTCGAGCGGATCTTCGCCGACACGCTCGACCGCGTGCGGCGGCTCGTCGAACTCAAGATCGATCCGACGGCCGCCATGCAGAGGCCGTGGCGCTACTGGAGGGCGCCGCTCGACGCCCTGACGATGCTTCCGCGACACGTGCGCGCGGGGCCGGTGCTCGCCCGCGAGATCCCCCTCTCGCGGCTGCCGCAGGTGACCGGCTGGCCGGGTGATGGCGGCGCGTTCATCACGCTGCCGGCCGTCTCCACCGAGCACCCCGACCGGCCCGGCACGAAGCACTCGAACCTCGGCATGTACCGCGTGCAGATCTCGGGCAACGCGTACGAACCGGACCGCGAGGCCGGCCTCCACTACCAGATCCACCGCGGGATCGGCGTGCACCACGCGGCGGCGCTCGCCCGCGGTGAGCCGCTCAAGGTGGCGATCTTCGTGGGCGGCTCGCCCGCCATGGCGGTGGCCGCGATGATGCCGCTGCCCGAGGGCCTCTCGGAGCTCACGTTCGCAGGCGCGCTCGCCGGCCACCGGATCCCGATGATCCGCCGCCGGGATCGCCCCGCCATCTACGCCGACGCCGACTTCGTGATCGAGGGCACGGTCGCGCCGAGCGCGACCAAGCCGGAGGGCCCGTTCGGCGACCACCTCGGCTATTACGCCCGCCGCCACGAGTTTCCCGTGCTCACGGTCGACCACGTCTGGCACCGCGAGGGGGCGATCTGGCCGGTGACGGTTGTCGGCCGGCCGCCGCAGGAAGACACCCTCTTCGGCTGGCTCGTGCACGAGCTCACCGGCCCCGTGATCCCGACCGTGCTGCCCGGCGTGACGAGCGTGCACGCCGTCGACGCCTCAGGCGTGCACCCGCTGCTCCTCGCCGTGGGCAGCGAGCGCTACCTCCCCTGGAAACCATCCACGCGGCCCGCGGAACTGCTCACGCAGGCCTCCGCGATCCTCGGGCAGGGCCAGCTCTCGCTGGCCAAGTATCTGTTCATCGTCGACGGTGGCGACGCCCCGGGCCTCGACGCCCACGACGTCGCCCCGTTCCTCGCCCACCTGCTCGCGCGGGCCGACTGGCGGCGCGACTGCCACTTCCACACCGAGACCACGATCGACACGCTCGACTACTCGGGCCGCGGATTCAACGCCGGCTCGAAGCTCGTCGTCGCCGCCCGCGGACCGGCACTCCGCACGCTGCCGCGCGAGCTGCCCGCAGGTATGAGTCTTCCGTCCGGCTTCTCGACTCCACGCATCTGCCTGCCGGGTGTGGTCGCCATCGCGGGCCCCCGGATCGAGCCCCGCCCGCGGCTCGACGCCCCGAACGACGCGGCGATCTGGGCGTCGTCGGAGTCGCCCACCTGGTCGCGCGACGTCGAACGCTTCTGCGCATCGATCGACGCCGATCATCCTCTGCGGGCATTTCCCCTCGTCGTGATCGTCGACGACGCCGACTTCGCCGCAGCCGCGCTCGAAAACTTCCTCTGGGCGACGTTCACCCGCTCGAACCCCGCGGCCGACGTGCATGGCGTCGACGCATTCACCCACCAGAAGCACTGGGGCTGCCGCGGCCCGCTCGTGATCGACGCCCGCCTCAAGCCCCACCACGCGCCGCCGGTCGAGGAAGACCCGGCCGTCACCGCCGCCGTCGACGCCCTCTGCGCGCGCGGCGGCCCACTGGCGGGCCTGGGGCTGTGATCATTCGTTGATCGTGCGCCGGCTTCGGGCTCCCCGTATCCCGGGAGCCGGCGTTTGTGACCAGCGCAGCCAGGATGGCGCAGCGGAGGCGCTCCCGCCAGCGCCAGTCACTCCGAGTGAGCCGAAGCCTGGAGGGCGAAGGCGAACGTCCGGCGATGGGATATGGGGAGCCCAAAGCCGGTGCGGCATGACAGGCTGAAGCCTGTCCTACATGGGAGCATGACAGGCTGAAGCCTGTCCTACATGGGAGCATGACAGGCTGAAGCCTGTCCCACATGGGAGCATGACAGGCTGAAGCCTGTCCTACGCCTTGATGCTCGCGATGCGCACCTTGGTGCCGACGGAGCGGTGGCCGGTGCGGCGGCGGTAGTTCTTGCGGCGGCGGAACTTCTGCACGAAGAGCTTGTCGCCCTGCACGAGCCCCACGACCTCGCCCTTCACCTTCGCCCCCTTCACCGTGGGCTTGCCGAGCGTGAGCGTGCCGGCCTCGCTCACGGCGAGCACCTCGTCGAACACGATCTCGCTTCCGGCGGGCAGATGCCGGAAGTCGATCTCGATCTCCTGGCCCTCCATGACGCGGTACTGGCGGCCGCCGTCGGCGACGATCGCGTAGAGATGGTCGGAGCCGGCCATCGTGGCGGCGGTGTCGGTCGTCTTGGCCATGGCTGCTCTTTCGCTTGAACGCTGAGTCCTGGAAGGCTACCAACCGCCCGCAGCCCGGTCGAGTGGGGGCTGAAAACGCCGCCACCCGCCGGGCCTGCCGGGCGTCCGCGCCGACTACGGGAATCGCACCGATCTGCCGCCGGAATCCCAGGCCTCGAACACCAGGTGCTCGGGCGACACGCCGTCCTTGCCGTCGACGTGCAGCTGGATGTGGGTCTGGTCCTCGAACTGGGTGATCTCGCGCCGCTTGCGGTTGTTGATCCAGGTGGCCACCTCGTCGTGCACGATGATGGTGAGCCGGGTGACGTCGTCGCGGGTCGCGGAGAGCTGCAGCGTCCGCATCACCTCGATCGCCATGCTCTCGGCCGTCTTCACCATGCCGGTGCCCGTGCAGGTGGGGCAGTCGCGGAAGATGCTCTTCCTGAGCGACGGGCGGATCCGCTGCCTGGTCATCTCTACGAGGCCGAACGGGCTCGTCCGGAGGATCTTCGTGCGGGCCCGGTCCCGCTTCATCGCCTCGTGGAGCGCCTTCTCGACACCGCGGCGGTATTTCTCCTTCCGCATGTCGATGAAGTCGTTGACGATCACGCCGCCGAGATCCCGCAGGCGGAGCTGCCGGGCGATCTCCTTGGCCGCGATCAGGTTCATCTGGTATGCGTTCTCCTCGGCGCTCTTCTCCGTGCGGAACGATCCCGAGTTGACGTCGATCGCCACGAGGGCCTCGGTCTGGTCGATCACGATCGACCCGCCCCCCTTGAGCGGCACCTTCCGCTGGTACATCTTCCCGATCTCGTCCTCGAGGCCATAGCGGTGGAAGAGCGGCTCCTTGCCCTCGTAGAGCTGGAGCCGCTCGACGTACTTCGGCATCACGAGATCGAGGAACTCGCGGGCCCGCTCGTAGGCGGCCGGCTCGTCGATCAAAATCCGCCCCACGTCCTCCGTGAACATGTCGCGGATCGTGCGGATGATCATGTCGCTCTCCTGGTAGATGTCGATCGGCGCGGAGTATTTCCGCATCCGGCGCACGATGCTCTTCCAGAGATTGAGCAGGTAGGCCATGTCGCGGGCCATCTCCGACTTCGTCCGCTCCGTGCCCGCCGTCCGCACCACGAACCCCACCCCCTTCGGCGGCTGCAGGTCGAGCATGATGTCGCGGAGGATCCGGCGGTCGCGCTCGTCGTCGATCTTCTTGGAGATCCCCACGCGGCCGAGCGGCGGCATGAGCACGAGGTAGCGGCCCGGGATCGAGATGTAGGTCGAGAGCGTCGGCCCCTTCGTGCCGAAGCCCTCCTTGATCACCTGCACGAGGACCTCGTCGCCGCGGCGCAGGACGTCCTGGATCGGCGGCTTGACCCGCGGCCGGTCGCCCAGCCGGGGCTTGCGCCGCGTGGCCGCACGCTGCCGCGACTCCTCGTCACCACCCCCTTCGCCCCCCCGCGACGGCGGCTCCGCGTCGAAGGCCTTGTCGGGGTCGAGGCCGCCCTGCCGGTAGTACTGCGGCTCCACGTCACTGATGTGGAGGAAGCCGTTGCGGCCCACGCCGAAGTCGACGAACGCCGCCTGGATCGACGGCTCGATGTTCACCACGCGGCCCTTGTAGATGTTCCCCACGAGGTTGTCCTGGCTCGTCCGCTCCACGTAGAGCTCCTCGAGCACCCCGTCCTCCATGATCGCGATCCGGCACTCCTCCGGCTGCGACACGTTGATCAGCATCTCCTGCTTCATGAATCGTCGTTCCTTTCTGAATGATCTCCCGGACGGGTGCCGTCAGGCGACGGTCTCCGAGAGCCGGCGACGCAACTGGTCGCGCAAAAAAGCCTTCACCTCGCGGGCGCTGTCCATCTGGAGCGCCCGCGCGGCGATCTCGCGGCATTCGGCGACCGAGACACCTCGGCACGCCTGCTTGACCTCCGGGATGGCGCTCGCCGGCACGCTCAGCTGCCGCAGCCCCAGCCCCAGAAGCAGCTGCGTGTACATCACGCTGCCGCTCATCTGACCACACACGTTGGCCGGTACGCCGGCCTCCCGCGCCACGTCGAGCGAGCGGCTGAGGAGCCGCAGCACCGCCGGGTCGCAGGCGTTGTACAGATCCGCCACCTCCTTGTTGCCCCGGTCGACCGCCAGCGTGTACTGGATCAGGTCGTTGGTGCCGATCGACACGAAGTCGACCTCCTTCACGAAGGCGTCGAGCATCATCACGGCCGCCGGCGTCTCCACCATCATGCCCACGGGCATCCTGGGGTTGAACGCGATGCCGTGCTCGGCGAGATCCTCCATCACGTCGGCGAGCACGAGTCGCGCCTGCCGCAGTTCGACGATCGTGGAGACGAGGGGGAAAAGCACCCGCACGTCGCCCAGGGCGCTGGCCCGGAGGATCGCCCGCAGCTGCGTGCGAAACATCGGCAGCTGCCGCAGCGAGAGCCGGATGCTGCGCAGGCCCAGGCAGGGGTTGCGCTCCTCCTCGGGCGTCCGCTCGGTGAGCATCTTGTCGGCGCCGAGGTCGAGCGTGCGGACCACGACAGGCTTGCCGTGCATCGCCCTCACGACGGCACCGTAGGCCTCGAAGTGATCCTCCTCCGTCGGCTCCCGGCGGCTGGTGAGGTACAGGAACTCGGTGCGGTACAGCCCGATGCCGTCGCAGCCGCGCGACAGGCACTGCTCCGCCTCGCTCGGAAACTCGATGTTGCCGGTGAGCTGGATCCGCACGCCGTCGGTCGTCTCGGCGGGGAGGTCGCGGAGCGTGTCGAGCCGGGCGGCGACCGAGCGTGCCTCCTCGACTTCGAGCCTGTAGCGGGAGATCGTCTCCTCGTCGGGCTGGAGGATCACGATCCCCTGGTTCCCGTCGAGGATCACCGGCTCCCCTCCCGAGACGTCGGCGAGGAACGGCCCCAGGCCGACCACGGCGGGGATCTCGAGCCCCTCGGCCACGATCGCCGTGTGGCTGCCGGGGCCGCCCAGCTCCGTGGCGAACCCCATGACGAACCGCCGGTCGAGATTCGCCGTCTCGCTCGGCGTGAGGTTGTGCGCCAGGAGGACCACCGGCTGCGAGATCGCCGCCAGCGTCTCGCGGCGCTGCCCCAGGAGATTCCGCAGCAGGCTCTTCTCGATGTCGTAGATGTCGTGGGCGCGCTGCGAGATGTGGTTGTCGAGGTTCTGAAACACCTTCGCGTAGCGGCGGAGCGTGCGGCTCACGGCATACTCGGGCCACCAGTTCTTGTCGCGGACGGCGCTCGCGAGCTCCCCCTGGAGCCGGTCGTCGTGGAGCATCGCCAGGTGGGCGTCGAAGATGGCGGCGTACTGCTCGCCGAGCTCCGCCCGCACCGCGTCGCGGTTGCGGCCGATCTCCCGGGCCGTCTCGGCCACCGCGTTCCGCAGCCGTTCGAGCTCGGTGTCGACGGCGCTCCGCTCCACGAACCGGCGCGGGATGCGGAACCCCTCGCTGTCGAGGACGAGTGCCTCGGCGATCGTGACGCCGGGCGAAACGGCGATGCCCTGGAGTTTGAGCATGGGGGCGCAGTCGGCGGCTCAGGCAGCGGGAGCGACGGGCGGGCGGATCGCGCGAGCCCCGCGGGCCCGGGCTGCGATCGACGTTCCCGCACGGCTTCGCGCCAGGCGGCTTCGTGCTGCTCCTTCTTATCCGGTCGGTGGGTGTCGGCGGACGGGCCGCCGGGGATTGGTGTTCGGGGGCGTCGCGGGTCGTGCGGTCACTGCTCGGTACTCAGCTGTGGTCGGTGAAGTTGCGGTCGAACAGCCGGCCGATCGCCTCCACGGCCTCGCGGGCATCGGGGCCGGTGGCCTCGACGACCAGCCGCGTGCCGGCCTCGGCGGCGAGCGTGAGCAGGTCGAGGATGCTCTTGCCGTCGGCCCGCTGTCGCTCGGCCACGAGCTCGATCCGCGACTGCCATTTTCGCGCCTCGCGGGCGAGCAGGTCGGCGGGCCGGGCGTGGAGCCCCTGCTCGATGCCCACCACGACCTCGCGCGAGATGGTCTCCGGCGTCGTCACGTGACCACCCCGTGGCTGTCCGCCTCCTCGAGGAGGTGCTCGATCTCGGCCGGGGTGTGCGAGGCCTTGAGGCGGCGGCAGAAGGCGTCGTCGCGCAGCTGCCGCGAGATGTTCTCGAGCGCGCGGAGATGGTCGCCCGGGCGGTCGGGAGGCGACACGAGGAGGAAGAACAGGTGCACCGGCTCGCCGTCGAGGCTCTCGAAGTCCACCCCCTTGCGGCTCACTGCCACCGTGCCTACGAGCCTGTCGACGCTCGGGTGCTTGGTGTGCGGCACGGCCACGCCCCGGCCGATGCCGGTGCTGCCGAGATCCTCGCGCTTCATGATCGCCTTGACGATCCCCTCGAGTTCGGTCGGGGCGATCCTGCCCGCCTCGACGAGCGCCTCGGCCATCTCGCGGATCACGCCCTGCTTCGTGCCGGCCTCGACGTCGGAGCGAATGGCGTCGGTCGCCACAAAATCGGAGAACTTCATACGCTGCGGATTCCCTGGGGCTGGCGCCGGTCGACCGCGGGTCGCGGCCTAGCCGCGCCGCGTCGACGCCACGTGCTTGTGGTCCCGGACCTTTTCCTTGTGCTTGCGGAGCTGCTGCTCGAGCTTCTGCACGGCGCCGTCGACACTCCTCCACAGGAGCCCCGAATGCTCGCGGCTGACGAGGTCGTGGAAGTGCTCGGCCGACGCCACGATCTCGACCTCGGGCAGTTCCGCGTTGCCGAGGTCGACGGTCACGTTGAGCGCCGTGATACGGTCGAAATACCGCTTCAGCCGCGAGACCTTGGCGGAGATCTTCGACTGCGAGGCGGCACTGAGGTGGCCGTGCCTGGCCGAGACGTTGATTTGCACCCGAACGCTTCCTGTGTCGAGGCTGCCGAGGCCTGGGCCGCAGCCGGCGAGGGGCGGTCGAACGCCCTCTGGCGGAGCATATCACCCGCGCCGCCGCTTCGACAAACCACCGCGGTCACGCGGCCCTGTGGCGGCGAATCAGACCTTTTTGCAACTGCCCCCGCCACCAGTTCGCCCCCTCGCGCCGCCGCTCGGGCAGGGCGTCCGGTCGGTAGTGGAGCTGGTCGGCGCGCGAGGGCTGCACGATGTCGCACAGGCACTTGTAGGCATACCGCCGGACCACGAGATCGCCATCCTCGAGCCCGGCCACCAGCGCCTCGGCACCACCGGCGGCGAGTTCGTCGTCACCCGGCCCGCGGGCCAGCGCGAAGAGCGCCTCGGCCTTGCCGTGCGGAGCGCGATCCTCGAACGCCTGGCGGAGCTTCGCCGCGGCGTTGGCCCCGCGGGCCAGGGCGAGCGGAACGGTGTCGGCCTCCAACCTGGTCCACTGCCCCTGCTCCAGCCGGCGGCCCGGCGCCTCGGTGCAGAGCAGTTCCACCGCGGCGTCGAAGTCGCCGAGGAGCGCGAGCGTGGACGCGGCGAGGACGCGGTTTTCGGCCCGCCTGTCGGCCGCCATTTCGGCGAGCGCCTGCTCGAGATCGGGCACGGCGGCGACCCGGGCCACGAGCGCGGCGCAGGCGTTGCGCTCGAGCCTGTCGCCCGGCTGCGCGCCGGCGACCCAGGCGGGCAGCGGGTCGAGCCGCACCACCCTGCCAGCGGCGGGGGCCTCGCTCTCCCAGGTGATCGCGGTGCGCGCGTCGATCATGCCCTCCGCGGCGATGCCCGCGAGCGGCCGGGCGTCGGGCACGCCGCCCTCCTGCCGCCAGCCGAGGCCGGCATCGACGGCGATCACGCCGGCGCGGACGCGGGCCGGGATGGCTGCCGGATCGGAGCCGGCGGGACGGTCGAGCTCGACGCTCACGGCCACCGGGCCGGTGAGACCGGCGGTGATCGTCCCCGCGAGGCCGGCGGCGGCGATGCCGCAGCGGGCGTCCGGATGACTGGCCCGCAGGATCGCTTTCCCGAAGGCGAGCTCCAGCCGCGGACTGCCGTCCGCCGCCGCGGTGATCACCGCCCGCGTGCCCGGCAGGAGTCGGATCGTCACCCCGCGCACGCTCACCTCCGGACGACATCCGAACGGCGCGACGACGTCCTCGCGAAGCGCGAGCGTCGCCCCCGGGGGCACCGCCGCCCAGGCGGGCCGGCCGTCGTCGACCATCCGACGCAGGAGCAGCCCCTCGCCGCCGGCGAACCCCAGCGACGTCTCACCGGCAGCCGCGGGCGCGGGTGACACCGCCGACGCCGCGTCGGGAGCCCGGGCCGCCGGCGGGGGCACCGGGGCCGCGGGCAGGGGCGCCGCGATCGCCAGCGCGTCGCCCTGCGGCACCCGCGGCTGCTCGACCGGCATGCCCGGCGCGACGGTTGCGGGAGCCGCAGCCTCGACCTCCGCTCCGGGAGCGGCGGACGGCGACGGTGGGGGGCCTGCCGGCGCCGGGGTGGCCGCGGGCCCGTCCGCCGGCGGCGGTGCGACGGCGACGGCCGGCGGCGCCACCCCCGCTTGCTCCGCCGCCTGCTCCGTCTCCGCGGGCGGGGCGGCTGGAGCGGCTGGCTGCCGCTCGACGGCCCCGGCGTCGCCGACGACCTCTGGTGCCGGCTCTTGCCCGCCCGGACGCCGTCGCGAACGGCCGATCGCCTCCACGAGCAGGCCGCCGAGCGCCACGAGCAGAGCGACGGCCCCGAGGGCCGCCAACCACGCCGTGTGGGACGAACGCCGTGGAATCCGGGACACGCCGGCCGCCGCGGGCTCGATCGCCGCCCGCATGGCCCGTGCGTTCTCGACCGCCTCCCGGCGGTCGGCTGTGGCCGTCGCCTGCGCTGAAAGGTGCCCCATCGCCGCGAGCAGCCGGCGCCGGCCTGCGGCATCGAGCGACTCCGCCGCGGCCGGCTCCCGGGCCAGGGTCGCCAGCATGTCGTGGCAGGCTGCGACCTCCGCGAGGTGGGCATCCGACTCGATGCACATCCGCTCGAATGCCTCGAGCCGATCGGGCTCCAGGCAGTTGTCGAGATACTCGGCCACGGAATTGGCGTCGGCCGCGAGACCGCGGCCGTCGAGCCGTGGGGCGGGAATCGCCGCCTCCGCGACCACGCGCTGCAGCCGTTCGACGAGCTGGCGCGCGGCCCCGGTGGCGGCCACCTTGGCCTCCAGTTCCCGCTGTTCGGCGGCGGGCAGCACCCGATCGAGGCAGGCGAGCAGGGTCCGGAGCGTGAGTCGCATGGGTCAACCTGCGGAGGAAGGCGGGCGGCAAGAGAACCTCGTCTCCGTCGGCAGTGAATAGTGGCGGTCCGCCGTACATTTCGTAGCCGGCCCCCCGCGAACCGATTGAACATCGGAAAAAGCCCCCCGGCAGCGATCCACGGCGGCCCCAGGGGCGTAGAACACCAGGGTCCGCGGCGGCCGCGGCGGGCCCGCCTCCCGGGAGCGGCCTACACTGCCGGTGTGAGGAGACGCGGATGACGGTCATGTCACGCCCCCGCCGCAAGGCGATCCTGAGGCAGGCGAGCGGCTACATCGAGCTGGGCGAACTGCTCGTGGAAGCAGACCGTCCCGTGCCCGCATCGGCCCGCCGGCTGTTCGACCGCGCCCTCGGTCTGCTCGACAGTCTCCCGGAGCCGGCCCGGACGCTTCCGGAACCGAAGCTCCTGGAGGGGGAGGCCCTGCGTGCCCTGGGTCGGTGGACAGAAGCGCTCGCGCCGTTTCGCCTCGTCACCGACGAGGATCCGGCCCGGATCGAGGCCTGGCTCGGGCTGGGCTGGTGCCTCAAGCGGCTCGGCCGGCTCGGCGATGCGATCGCCGAACTGCGGCGGGGGCTCGAGGCCGCGCCGCGACAGCCGATCCTGCACTACAATCTGGCCTGCTATCTGTCGCTCGACGGCAGCGTGCAGGCGGCGATCGAGCACCTCACGCGGGCGATCGCGATCGACGGCCGGTTCCGCGACCTCACCGAGGTCGAGCCCGACTTCGATCCGATCCGCGCCGATCCGCGGTTCGTCGCGGCGACGAGCGTCACCGTCTGATCCCGACGCGGACCCGCGTGCATGACGAGCCCGGCCCTCCAGGAGATCATCGCCCTCTTGGGATGCCCGGCCGCCGGCAACCCGGCGCAGTACCTCCACGAGCGGGCGCTGGCCGAGGCGGGGCTCGACTGGAGGTTCCTGACCCTCGACGTCGCCGCCGACCGGATCGGGGGGGCCCTCGCCGGCGTGGCCGCGCTGGGGTTTCGGGGCTGCCTGCTCTCCGGCCCGCTGCGAACACTCGCGCCGGCGCATCTCGAGAGCCTCTCACCGGCGGCCACGTTCGCCGGCGCCGTCGGCCTCGTCGAACGGCAGCCGACGGGGCTCGTGGGCCACATCACCGACGGCCGCGGGCTCGTCGAGGCGTTGCGCAGCCACGTCGAGCCCGCCGGCTCCGGAGTGCTGCTGGTGGGCACGGGCCCCGCCGCCCGGGCCACCGCCCTGGAGCTCTCGCTCGCGGGGGCGGCCGAGATCCTCGTCTGCGACCGCGCGGCCGAGCGGGCGGCCGCGCTCGTCGACGCGCTCGCCGGGGTCGGCACCGCGCCGGCCGCCACGGTTCCCTGGGAGCCCGAGATCGCCGTGCCCGAGCGGGTCGGGATCGTGGTGTCGGCCGTGCCGGCGGAGGCCCGCGCCGGCTTCTCGGGGCTGCGCCGCGACCTCGTGGTGGGCGACTTCGCGCTCGTGCCGCAGCCGTCGCCCGTGGTGGCCGCCGCGCGGGCCTGCGGCGCCTGCGCGATCGACGGCCTCGAGATCCACTGCGCCCGGACGGCGATCGACTTTCACACCTGGACGGGCGTCGAGCCCGACACCGACCTCCTCCGCGAACTGCTCGACGAATACCTCGACGCCTGACGACGTGGCATGACAGGTGGAGGTGGGGAGAGGACAGGCTGAAGCCTGTTCTACGTGGGGCTTGACAGGCTGAAGCCTGTCCTACGTGGGGCTTGACAGGCTGAAGCCTGTCCTACGTGGGGCTTGACAGGCTGAAGCCTGTCCTACGGGCCGGCGGGGGCGGTGATGCGGTCGATCTTTTTGAGCAGCGCCGCGGCGCTCGACCGCACGTCGCCGACGGGATCGGTCGCCACCCCACGCACCCGCTCCACGATCGCGGCGGGTGGCGGCTCGTGCACCGCGTCGACGAGCAGGGCCACGCCGCGCAGGGCGTTCACGACCACCAGGGCCCGCTTGTAGCGGCGCGACTGCGCAGCGGCGTCGTCGTTCGGCCCCGCCGGAGTGTCGGGCAGTGCCAGCATCTCGCCGAGCCCCTCGTAGGCCTCGGGGCGGCCCTGGCGGGCCAGCGCAAGCGCGGCATTGAAGCGGACGTCCGCGACGGTGTCGCCGCCGAGCGCGAGCAGCCTCTCCGTGGCGGCCGGGCCGCCGAGCACGCCGAGCGTGAAGGCCGCGGCCGAGCGGAGCGGCTCGTCGCCCGCCTGCGAAGCGGAGATCACGGCGGCGATCGCACCGTCCCGGTCGGTGATCGCCCGCCCCGCAGCCGCGAGGTTCGTCTCCAACACCGCCAGGGCCTCGACGGCCGCGCGGGCCGTCTGCGGATCGGACGCGTCGACCAGCCTCTCGAGAAGCGGGCCTGCGGCGGAGGGCACGGAGAACTCCCCGAGCGCCCGGCAGAGGTAGATCCGCAGCGTCTCCGACTGCTCACCCGTGCGGCCGCGGGCCGCCTCCTCGGCGAGGATCCGTCCCAGTTCGCCCGCCAGGGCCTCATCCTGCTTGAGGGCGGCCGCGCCCGGACCGCGCAGGTCGTTGGCCAGGTTCAGAGCCGCCTGCCAGCGGCCCTCATTGTCACGCCGCAGCGTCCGCACGTAGGCCTGCGGATCGTTGCCGAGGTGGGCCAGCCAGTGGAACGCCAGCCACACGCAGACGATGATGGCGACGATGAGGCCCGGCACCAGGAACAACTGCACGAGGAACGCGGCGCTCGGCGGCTCGACGGGCGGCAACGAGTCGTCGGCCGCGAGCGGCCGCTGGGAATCTGCCATCGCTCGGCCCTGGATTCGGGAAACGCCAATGTCAGTCTAGGGGGCCGCCACGGTGCGTCAACGTCACGAACCCTCCGGCGCCGTCTGGCTCGACGCCGACCTCGCCTCCGTCGAGGAGCACCTGGCCCTCGACGAAGCCCTGCTCGCGGAGGCGCACGAGGGGCGGGCAGCCGCCACCGTGGTCCGCACCTGGACGGCCCGTGAGCCGGTGGTGGTGGTCGGGTCGTCGAGCCGCCTCGCCGACGAGGTCGATCTCGAGGCCTGCCGGGAGGCCGGCGCGAGGATCGTGCGCCGGCCGAGCGGCGGGCTCACGGTGGTGCTGGGACCGGGCTGCCTGATGTGGTCGGTGGTGGAACCGCATCCGGCTGGCGCGCCGGCGATCGACCGGATCCACGCGCGGATGCTCGATCCGCTGTGCACGGCCCTGTCGCGGGCGCTGGGTGCGTCGGGCGGGGTGTCGCGGCGGGGGTCGAGCGACCTCGTCGTGGAACGGCCCGACGGGGCCCGCAAGGTCTCGGGCAACGCGCTGCGGGTGCGCCGCCACGGCGTCCTGTATCACGGCACGCTGCTCGACGACTTCGACATCGGCCTGGTCGGACGCGTCCTGCGGCATCCGCCGCGGGAGCCAGCGTATCGGGCCCGGCGGTCGCACGGGGCGTTCCTGGCCAACCTCGGCCTCGGCGCGGCGGCGATCACGGAGGCGGTCCGCGCCGCCTTCGCGACAGCGTGCAGTCGCAGCGACTGGCCGCGGGAAACCGTGGCCCGGCTCGTCGCCGAGCGGTATGCCAACCCCGCCTGGACCGCCCGGCTGTAGGGACTGGCGCGACCGGGAAACCTGGCGAGACGCGCCGGCTGGTGCCGATTGGAAAGACCTCCGCTCCGGCGGTCACCCCGCCGCGCGGGATCCGCCGATAGCAGGTGCGAGGGAGCGGGGCCGCCCCACCGGGCACACGTCCGGGAAAGCCGCCTACCGTCGCCGGGCAGCGCCCGCTATGGTTCCGACTCCGATCGACAGGACGTCGCTCGACAAGCCCGCAACAGGAGGTTGCAAAACATGCGTTTGAACATGCACGCCGCCGACGTGCGGCACATCGTCACGCGATACTTCCTCGAATTCGGCGCCGAGGCGGTCGACGTGGCCGACGTTCAGGAAAACATCCGCATCGACCGCGGCCGCTGCGTGGCCCGGTGCTACCGGGTCGCGGAGATGTTCGCGATGTGGCTGATCGACGTCGGCGTGCTGCAGTTCTACGGGGCCGACGGCGAGATGCTGCACACCGTGAATCTGTTCACCGAGCTGCAGCCCCAGCGGGCCGCCGCCTGAGTGGCGTCGGTGGGGCCGAGGCTCCGCCGCCGGCGGCCCGGCCGAGATCGGTTCCGAATCGTCCACCCTGCGGGGGCTAGGATCATGGCAGGGCGAGCCCGCCGGCCGCGGTTGTCGATCGTGATTCCGGCGCCAGCCGACGTGGCGTCCCTCGAGGAGACGCTCGTCAGCGTGCTCGAGAAGCGGCCGGTCGATGCCGAGGTGATCGTGGCCCTCGGCTGCCCGTACGACGACCCGTGGGGGATCGCCGACGAGGTGACGTTCGTCCGGGCGCCGGTCGGCTCGAGCCTCGTGGCCTGCGTGAACGTGGGCGTGGCGGCGAGCCGGGCCGAGGTCGTCCACATCCTCGCCGCCGGCTGGCGGGCCACCGTCGGCTGGACCGACGGCCCGCTCGCCCGGTTCGACGACGCGGCGTTGGCGGCGGTCGTGCCGCTGACGGTGGCGGCGGACGATCACGCCCGGCCGCTCGCCGCCGGCATCCGCTGCACCCGCGGCGGCCGCCGGATCGAGGCGGCGCCGGGACGGGCGGCCTCACCGCCCCACGGGCCGGTGCTCGAGGCGGGCTTCTGGCGGGCCGAGTTCCTGCGCCGTGCAGGCCCGGGATTCACGACCGCGTGCGGCGACGCCTGCGCCGACGCCGACATGGCCGTGGCGCTCGCCCGCGGCGGCGGCCGGGTCGACGTCGACGAGACGTCCCGCGTGGTGGCGGGGCCGGCGCGGCCCGCGCAGAGCCCGTTCCTCGCGGGGCTGCGGGCCGAGCGGCTCTTCTGGCGGTCGCTCGCCGGGCAGTCGCTGCCGGTGGCGCTCGCCGCGCACGCGCTCGAGGTCCTGCGGCACGCGCTGGCGCGGGCGCCCCTGGGCACGCTGCCGGCGCTCGCCGGCCGGTGCCTCGCGGTCCTGCAGTTCGGCTCCTACCTGCCCCGCTACCGACGGCTGCACGACCTCCTGCGGGCCGCCCGCGAAGCCGCCGCCCCGGACGATCCGCCCACCATCCGCATCGACGGGCCCCACTCGGCCCTGCCGAGGCCGCGCGCCTCGCAGCCGCAGGCGACGCCGCTGCGGCGGTCCGCCTGAGTGCGCGCCGCCCGCATTCCAGCCGCGATCCTTTTTCAGCGCGTGCCGCCCTGATAAACTGCCGGGGGTCGCTCCCGTAGCTCAATTGGATAGAGCGTCAGCCTCCGGAGCTGAAGGTTACAGGTTCGATCCCTGTCGGGAGTATTCCGGGCTCGTCAACCGTCGCGACCGCGGCGGCCGCACCGCCGGTCGCGGACGCGCTGGGCGCGGTGCCGGGCGATCAATGCCCGGGTGACGCGGTCCTGGGCCGCCCGTAGGTCCTGCTCCGTCGCAGCGCGCATCCGCAGCAGGAGCGCGAACCATCCCACCTCATAGCCGTTGATCCGATTTCCGGCCGGGTCGTGCCTGTCGTTCATCGTGGCCTCCGGGTGCGGTGCGTCCGCCTTCCGCGTTGCCTCGGCATTCGAACCGCCGGGAGGGTCAACCTTGGTCCGCCGGGCCCGGTATGATGGCCCTCGTCGCGAGCGTCATGACTCATGCCCGAGCCCGAAACGCCTCCGGAAACGCCGTCGCGGCCGGGCGCCGGCCACGGTGACGACACCCGCGCGCTGCGGGAGACGGAGCGGGCCTTCCGCGCCGAGCGGCAGGCCCTGCGGCAATTGCTGCGCACACAGGAACGGGAACGCCAGCTCGTCTCCTACGAGATCCACGACGGGCTCGCCCAGTTTCAGGCCGGCGCGGTGATGTATCTCGAGTCCTGCCTCCACGGCCTCGAGGCGCTCGACGACCCGCGCCTCGCCGACGTCACGGGGGCCTGTGCGGAGGGGCTGCGGCTGCTGCGCGCGGCGGCCGACGAGGCCCGCCGGCTCATTGACGGCCTGCGGCCGCCGTTGCTCGACGAGCTCGGCATCGAGGAGGCGGTGGAGTCGCTCGTGCAGGAGCTGCGCAGCGTCGTGACGGATGTCGAGTTCGTGCATCCGCACCCCCTCGGCCACATCGATCCGGACGTCGCCACGACCGCCTTCCGGATCGTGCAGGAATCCCTCTCCAACGTCCGCAAGCACGCCCGCGCCCGCCGCGTGCGGGTCGCGCTCGAGCCGCTGGCCGGCGACCTCGCCCTCAGCGTGAGCGACGACGGCGCCGGCTTCGACCCCGAGGCGGTGCCCGAGGACAGGTTCGGCTTGGAGGGGATCCGCCAGCGGGCCCGGCTCTTCGGCCGCGAGGCCGCGATCACCACCGCCCCGGGGAGAGGCACGCGGATCGACGTCGCGCTGCCGCTGGGCCCCGCGGTCACCGAGGGCGGACCCCGCGGCTGACCCCGGGAGGGTCCTGGGCCGCCGCCAGCAGGACCGTCGCGGCGTGGATGTCGACGATCGCCTCCAGGTCGGGGCAGTAGCCGCCGCCGCACACGATCGCCACGGCGGCGCCGCTCCCCCGCGCGGCTTCGAGCACGAGCCGGTCGCGGGCCAGCAGGCCGGCCTTCGTGAGGGCCAGCCGGCCGAGCCGATCGCCCGCGTAGGGGTCGGCGCCGGCGATGTAGAGCACGAGGTCGGGCCGCGAGCGCGTGATCGATTCGGCCACCGCCGGCCCGAGGAGCCGGAGGTATTCGTCGTCGCCGGTGCCGTCCTCCAGCGGCACGTCGAGCGAACTTGGATGCTTGCGGACGGGGAAGTTGCGGGCGCCGTGGATCGACATCGTGAACACGGTCGGGTCGGCCGCGAAGATCTGCGCCGTGCCGTTGCCCTGGTGGACGTCGCAGTCGACGATCAGCACGCGCTCGGCGGCGCCGCGGGCCTGCATTTCGCGGGCGGCCACCGCCGTGTCGTTGAACACGCAGTAGCCCTCCCCGAAGTCGGTGCCAGCGTGGTGCGTGCCCCCGGCGAGGCTCGCCGCGACCCCGTCGGAGAGCGCGGCCGCCGCCGCGTCGACGGCCGCGCCGGTGCTGCGGAGCGACCGCTCGACGAGGGCGGCGCTCCACGGGAAGCCGATCCGGCGGACCTCGGCCGGCGCGAGCGTGCCGGAGAGGACGCGGCCGAGGTACGCCCGGTCGTGCACGCGGGCCAGTTCGTCGTCGGTCGCCGCATGCGGCTCCACGAACTCGAGGTCGGCACCGCCCGCCGCGTGCGCCTCGAGCCGCCGGCGCAACAGCGCGTACTTGTCGATGGGAAAGCGATGCCCCTCCGGCAGAGGCAGCGGAAACCGGTCGCATGGAAACACCCGCATGCCGACCAGTGTAGGACCCGCGGCCCTGCCGCCCGCCCGGGCAGCCGCTGCGCGGTTGCGCGGCACGGCCCGGGAGCGCGACGGCGACCCGGCCCGCGTCGACGTGTGCATTTCAGCCTGGAGATGGCCCTGCATCGGGGCTGCGGCCGAATGGCACGCGGAGTGCTTCTCAATCAGGCGTCTGGATCGTCGGCCGCGGAGATCCGTCATGTCGGATGCCCGTTTCAGAGCCTCAGCCCGCCTCGTGGCCTGCGTGGCGATCAGCATCTCCGTCCCGCGAACGGCACCGTGCTCCGGTCCGCCGGTCGCCGTGGAGCAGCCCCCGAGCGTGGTCGTCGTTGGCGTCGACGCGGAGCGGGCGGCAGCGATCGCCGGGCATGCGGAGCGGGTGCGGCGGACGGCCTTCGAGCAGTTGCTCGGCGACGCGAGCCCGGCGGCCTGGACCGAGCGGTGCGAGATCCACGTCCATGCCACGCCCGCCGCGTTCGCCGCCGCCGTCGGTGCGGCCCCCGACGAGGCCCGGGGCGCCACGTCGCTCGAGTTCGCGGCCGGCCGCGTCGCCCTGCGCCGGATCGACGTCATGGGCGACGGGCCCGACACCGTGCCCGACGCTGTGGCACACGAGCTCGTGCACGTCGTGCTCGCCGACCGGTTCACCGCGGCGGCTCCGCCCCGCTGGGCCGACGAGGGGATCGCACTGTTGTTCGACGACGCCGAGAAGCAGGCCGCGCACGAGGCCGATTTCCGCGCGGCCAGGGCCCGCGGGCTCGACTACTCGGGAGCGGACCTCGTCGCCCTCGAGGAGTATCCCGCAGACGCGCGCCGGCAGCGGGTCTTCTACGGCCAGAGCGCCGCGCTGGTCCGCTGGCTGATCGCCCGCCGCGACGCCGCCACGTTCGTCAGGTTCGTCCGCGACAGCCAGTCGCGCGACCTGGCCGCCGCACTCGAGCGTCATTACGACCTCGACACGAGGACGCTGTTCGACTCCGCCTGGAAGGAGGTGCCACCCATCCATTCCCTGAGCTTCAACAACGCCGATACGCAATAGTCCCCCGCCGGGGCTCGCGAACCCCCGGGAGAGGACGGAGTGAACGCCGAGGGCCCGGCGCGATTCGTCGCGCCGGGCTCCTCAACGTTTTCGGGCTGGCCCGCGGGTCTCCAGGGGGGCCTTGGCCTCGGGGGCGGGTCCGCCGCACCGTGACCGCCCGGTTCTCAGCGGCCCGTGTGGTAGTGGCCTTCGGCCTTCGCGTCGGCGTGCCGCCAACTGGCGTCGCTGCCGTGCTTGTCGGCGGGCCGAACGTTCCGCACGTTCGACGGGCGCACCGAATAGCTGCGGTACGAACGGGTCGGCTGGACGGCGCGAACCGTGCCCTGGGGCGCGACGGCCTGCTGGGCGAACGCCGTTCCCGCCGAGGTGGCGGCCAGCGCGAGCGCGATGACGAGCGTGCGTTTCATGTGTTTCATGCGTTTCATGCGGTTCATGGGATGCTCCTGTGCGAAAAAGTGACGAAACCCCTGCACCATGTTCTTCATGATTCTACGACCCGTGTGATCCGCCGGTTCACCGTCGCCCCCGTACACGCGACCAGCGACGGTGCCGCTGCGACACCTTGCCGAACTGCAAGGTCGCCGCCGGGCGGCCTGCCCCTCAGGCCAGCGCCGTGAGGCCGGGAGAGGCGGCGGCCTGCCGGCCGTCGATGATCACGTCGATCGTGCCGGTCTCGACGCGATACAGCCAGCCGTGGATCCGGGGCAGCGGCCCCGTGGCGAGCATGTTCTTGATGAGCGCGAGGTTCTTGAGGTGCTTGATCTGGAGTTTGACGTTCTCCTCCGTCAGCACCTCGAGCTTCTGCTCCCGCGACAGGCCGCGCTCCTGCGCGATCCGATCCGCCGCCTCCTTCGCTCCCGTCGCGATGCACAGCCAGTCGGCGATGTAGTTCTCGCGCACGCCGTCCTCGATCGCCGCGATGCCGCCGCAGCGGGTGTGGCCGCAGACGACGATGTCCTCGATCCTGAGGTGCACCATCGCATACTCGAGGATCGCGGAGACGTTGACGTCGTTGAAGGCGACGATGTTCGCCACGTTGCGGTGGACGAACATGGTGCCCGGCTTCGACCCGGTGATCACGTCCTCGCTGACCCGCGAGTCGGAGCAGCCGATCCAGAGCACCTTCGGCCGCTGCTGGGCCGCGATCGACCCGTAGTATTCCGCGTTGGGCTTGAACTCCCCGGTCACGAAGCCGACGTTGCCGTGCAGCAGTTGATCGATCATGCGGACCTCCTGGGAAGGGAACTCCGCGGATCGTACCGCGCCCGTCGCCCTAGCGCCGACCGCGGGCCAGGCGGGCGACGGCGTCGGCGAGGCGGTCGATCTCGCCCGTGGTGTTGTAGAAGGCGAGCGACGGCCGTACGGTGGCCTCGAGGCCGAAGTGCCGCAGCGACGGCTGGGCGCAGTGGTGGCCGGCACGGACCGCGATCCCCTCCTTGTCGAGGGCCTTGCCGATCTCGACCGGGTCGAGCCTCGGGATCACGAACGAGAGCACCCCCACCTTTTCGCCCGCCGTGCCCACCAGCCGCAGGCCGTCGATCGCGGTGAGCCGGCTCGTGGCATGCGCGAGAAGCGCGTGCTCGTAGGCGGCGATCTGCTCGCGCCCGAGCCGCGTCACGTAGTCGAGCGCGGCGGCGAGGCCGATCGCGTCGGCGATGTTGGGCGTGCCCGCCTCGAACTTGGCCGGAGGCTCGGAGTAGGTCGTGTGGGCGAACGTCACGTCCTTGATCATGTTGCCGCCCCCCTGCCAGGGCGGCAGCGCTGCCTGCGCCTCGCTGGTCATGAACACGGCGCCGATGCCCGTCGGCCCGAAGATCTTGTGACCGGAGAAGACGTAGAAGTCGCAGCCGATCCGGCGCACGTCGACGGGGAAGTGCGACACGCTCTGGGCGCCGTCCACGAGCACGCGGGCCCCGTGGGCCTTGGCCAGGGACGTCATCAGTTCGGCGGGCAGGATCGTGCCCAGGCTGTTGGAGGCGTGCGAGAGCGACACGATCTTCGTGCGGGGCCCGAGCAGCGCCCGGTAGGCCTCGAGGATCACCTCGCCGCGATCGTCGATCGGGGCCACGCGGATCACCGCCCCGGTCCGCTCGGCCACCATCTGCCAGGGCACGATGTTGGCGTGATGCTCGAGTTCGGTGAGCACGATCTCGTCGCCGCGGGAGAGCCCCGGCGCGAGCACGTTGGCCACGAGGTTGATCCCCTCGGTGCAGCCCCGCACGAAGAGGATCTCGTCGGGCGAGTTCGCGCCGAGGAACATCGCCACCGTTTGCCGGGAGTGTTCGTAGGCGTCGGTGGCCCGGGCGGCGAGCGTGTGGGCGCCGCGGTGGATGTTGGAGTTGTCGTGGGCGTAGAACCGCGCGATCGCGTCGGTCACCGCCTGCGGCTTCTGGGTCGTGGCGGCGTTGTCGAACCAGGCCAGCGGCTTGCCGTGCACCCGCTCGCGCAGGATCGGAAAATCCCGCCGCACGGCGTCGACGTCGATGAGGCCCGGGCCGCGCGGGGCGGGCACGCCGAACTGGAGCGGCGGCAGCGAGAGATGATTCAGGCCGCGGATCCGGCTCACGAACCCCTTGATTCCCGAAACATCGGTCACCGGTGATGTCGCGGCGAGCGGCATCGCTGGCACGGCGGGCTCCGGTGCGGCGACGCCCGCTCCCGCCCCACCCGCGGCGACCGCGTCGGCGAGGAGTTGTCTCGCGGCGTTCGTGATCTCGTCGCCGCCGTGCATCAGATCCCCGATCCTTCGACGTAGGCCGTCCGGCCGTCGGAGCGGTAGTCATGGTAGAAGCCCACCTCGACGTTCTCGAGCACGCCGAGCGCGTCGTCGGTGAGGACGGCGAGCGAGAAGTAGTTGGTGAGCAGGTACGAGGCCACTCCCAGGCTGTCCAGCCCCATCAGCCGGGCCGACAGGCTGGGCAGGATCTCGCCGGGGATGCCCGTCTGGTGGAGGCCGACCACGCCCTGGTCGGCCTCGCCGACGCGCAACAGCAGGATGCTCGTCGTCCCGAACGACTGGCTGTAGCCGGAGCGGCTCTTCACCTCGAGCTTGTCGCAGGGCACGAGCGGCACGCCGCGCCACAGGATCACGGGCGTGCCGTGGAGCACGGTCGTCACCGGGGGCACGCCGCGCCGCGTGCACTCGCGCTCGAAGGCGGCGATCGCCTTGGGATGGGCGAGGAAGAAGGCCGGCTTCTTCCATACGAGCGCGAGCAGTTCGTCGAGATCGTCGGGCGTCGGCGCCCCGTATCGCGTGCTGATCCGCATCGCCGGGTCGACCGAATGGAGGAGGCCGAACTTCTGGCTGTTGACGAGGTCCCACTCCTGGCGCTCCTTGATCCCCTCGATCGTGAGCCGGATCTGCTCCTCGAGCTGGTCGTAGGGGCCGTTGTAGAGGTCCGACACCCGCGTGTGGACGCGCACCACGGTCTGGATCGCCGAGAGCGAATACTCCCGCGGGTTGGCGGCGTAGTCGACGAACGTCTCGGGGATCTCGACGTTCTCGGCGAAGCCGCTCACGAGGTCGATGTTCCGCTCGCCGTAGCGGTTGACGGTGCTGCGGAGTTCGAGGTGCTCGTCGATCGCCTTCTTGAAGTCGTCGCGCAGGTTCGGCAGGTCGTCGAGCACGAGGTCGAGGTCGCGCCGCGAGAGCGTGAGCAGCACGCAGGGCGTGATCGTGCGCACGGTGATGTCGCTCGGCCGGTCGCTCACGAGATCGACCTCGCCGAAGAACTCCCCTTCCGTGAGCAGGGCGGCCCGCAGGTCGCGGCCATGGGCCCCCTTCGAGAGGATCTCCACCTGGCCCTGGGCGATCACGAAGAACGTGCTCCGGTCCTGCCCCTCGATGATCAGGTCGCTGCCGAGCGAGACCTCCTCGGTGCGAAACCGCTGCTGCATCCGCTCGAGGACCGCATCGGGCAGCTTGGCGAACAGCGGCACGCTACGGAGCGCCCCGGCCGCGAACGAGAGGCCGTCGCCCACCGAGCCGATCTCGATCCGCTCCGCCTTCGAGAGCTCCACCTTCGTGCGGTTGACGCGGTAGGTGCCCCCCTCCACCTGCACCCACGGCAGGAGGTGGAGCAGATGCCGCGGCGTGATCGACATCATCATCGGCCGCGTCTTCGCCGTCGTGGCCAGATTGCGGGCCACCGCCGTCGTCACGCTGCGCTGCAGCAGGCTATCGCTCATGGCTGAGTCTCCAGTGCTCGTATGGTTCGCTGCGGGACGGCGGAAGTCTCCTCGCGGTGGGCCGAGGCGTCCCAAGGCTCGTCGAGCTTCCGCCGATCCCTTCGCTCATCGTCGGTCATTCATCTCAGGTTTCGTAGATGCCGGTCGAGAGGTAGCGCTCGCCGGAGTCGGGGAGCACGACCACGATCGTCTTCCCCGCCGCCTCCGGGCGGGCCGCGACCCGCAGCGCGGCGTGCATCGCGGCGCCGCAGCTGATGCCGCACAGGATCCCCTCCTCCTTGGCGATGCGCCGGGCGGTCGTGATCGCCTCGTCGTTGGAGACGGTGAGGATCTCGTCGATCAGCGAGCGGTCGACGACGTCGGGCACGAAGCCGGCACCGATCCCCTGGATCTTGTGCGGGCCCGGCTTGCCGCCGGAAAGCACGGGGCTGGCCTCGGGCTCCACGGCCACCGTGTGGAGCGGCTGCCCGCGGCCGTGCTTGAAGTATCGCGACACGCCGGTGATCGTGCCGCCGGTGCCCACGCCGGACACGAACACGTCGACCTTCCCCTCGGTGTCGTCCCAGATCTCGGGGCCGGTGGTCTTGAAGTGGATCTCGGGGTTGGCCGGGTTCTTGAACTGCTGCGGCATGAAGTACGACGAATCCCGCGCCATCTCCTCCGCCCGGGCGACGGCGCCGCGCATCCCCTCGGCGGCTGGCGTGAGCACGATGTTCGCGCCGAGCCCCTTGAGCAGCTGCCGCCGCTCGATCGACATCGACTCGGGCATCAGGAGCGTGAGCGGATAGCCCTTCGCCGCGCACACGAACGCCAGCGCGATCCCGGTGTTGCCGCTCGTCGGCTCGACGACGTGCTGGCCCGGCTTGAGCCGGCCCGACCGCTCGGCGTCCCAGATCATCGCCGCACCGATCCGGCACTTCACGCTGTAGGCGGGGTTGCGCCCCTCGATCTTCGCCAGCACGCGGGCCTTGAGCCCCTGCGTGATGCGATTGATCTGCACGAGCGGCGTGCGGCCGATCGCGTCCACGTTGTCTGCATAGACCGGCATGGGGGCCTCCTGCTCCCAGGGAAGGAAGTGCGCCTCCAAGCGGTCCGGTCAGCGACGGGAAACGACTACGTTTTGCTGCGGTCGGGCTCGCGTGGAGGCCGATCGGAAAACTCGCCCCACTCTACACAGACCGCCACGGGTTTGGTAGTCCCGGCGGCGGGTCGGCTGCGCGCCGCGCGGGCTACTCGCGAAACGCGGCCGCGTCGATCCGCAGTTTCCGCATCCGGGCCCGGAGCGTGTGGGGGTTGATGTCGAGCAGGGCCGCCGCGCCTCGCCTGCCCTCGATCCGACCGCGGGTGGCGATGAGCGCCCGCTCGATGTGCTGCCGCATGGCAGTCGCGAGCGGCACGATCTCGCCCGTCGCGGCCTGGGCCGCCGCCGGCTCGGGAGGGCTGGTCGGCTCTTCCGGCACCACCTCGTAGAGCGTCACGTCGGCCACCGGACTCCGCGGCGGCGGCCGTTGCCGGCCGAGGCCGAGCGCCGCCGCGACGTCGAGCTGGCGGCCGCCCCCGAGGATGGCCGCCCGATCGATCACGGCGCCGAGTTCGCGGATGTTCCCCGGCCAGTGGTAGCCGGCGAGCAACTGGAGGTCGGCCTCCGTGGGTTCGACCAGCGGCAGCCCGAAGCGCGTCGCGGCGCGATGGGCGAAGTGCCGCACGAGCGCCGGGATGTCCTCGAGCCGCTCCCGCAGCGTGGGCAGGAGGATGGGGAAGATGTTGATCCGATACCAGAGGTCCTCGCGAAACGTCTTCTCCTGCACCATCGTCGCCAAGTCCCGATGCGTGGCCGCCACGATCCGCACGTCGACGTGGATCGGCGCCTTGCCTCCCACGCGCTCGATCTGATGGTCTTGGAGCACACGCAACAGCCGCACCTGCGCCGGCAGCGGCAGTTCGCCGATCTCGTCGAGGAACAGCGTGCCCCGGTCGGCCCGCTCGAACCAGCCCTGGTGCCGGGCCGCCGCCCCCGTGAAGCTCCCCTTCTCGTGGCCGAAAAGCTGCGAATCGACGAGTTCCGGCGGGATCGCCCCGCAGTTGACCCGGATGAAGGGGCCGTCGACGCGGGATGACCGTGTGTGGATCGCCCGCGACACCACCTCCTTCCCGGTGCCGGTCTCGCCGAGGATGAGCACGGGCACGTCGGACTGGGCCACCAGTTCGGCGCGTTCCATCACGTGTCGCAGGCCGGTGCGGGCGCCCACCACCTCTTCGTTGACGTCCTGCCTGCCGAGCCGCGAGAGCAGCGTCTCGCGGTCGGCCTCGGCCGCCTCCCGCAGCGACTTGAGTTCGTGGAGGCGGGCGTCGTTTTCGAGTGCGACCGTGAGCGGTTCGACGAGCTGCATCGCGAGCGTGAGCTGCGCCGGGGCGAACGACTGCCCCGGCTCGGCCACGAGCACCATCGCTCCGGGCGGAGAACGTTCGGCTTTCAGGGGTGCGAGCAGGGCGTCGCCGTCGAGGCCCCGCGGGAGCGCCGCGCGCCACTCGACGCCGTCGGTCGCGGTGGCCGGCACCAGGTCCCCCTCCCGCAGCCACTTCGTGAGTTTCTGCCAGGCCGCGACGCCCAGCGGCGCCGTCGCAGCCGCCACCTCGGCCCGCCGGCCCACCCAGCCGATCGCACGGGTCTCGACGGTTCGCGCGGCCGGATCGACGCACAGCACCGCCACGGCGCGAAAGGGCCCCTCGGCTGCAATCGTGCGGGCGATCGCCGTCACAGCCGATTCCAGTTCGATGTGGCGGCAGGCCTCCCGCCACACCTCCGTCACCACCGGGCTGAGCTGATCCACGGCCAAGGGAGACGGTTCCTGTCTGTGAAAACGGCTGCATGCCCTGCAGCCGCTACATTGCACGGTGACATATCACGGAAAGTTGATGTTATTTACCAGCCTGTTGGCCGTCAAATCCAAAGAACAAGGCCGAAGTCGGGGTTCGGCGTTGCCTGACAGCGCGGCTGTCCACACAGGCGCGCCATTTGCTCAATCGAAGGCGAGGCCGCGTGGCCCAGCGAGTCCCCTCGGGGACAGGAAGTCCAGCCATGTCCGCCCTCGGCCCCAGGGGCCTGCTCGAGACCGTCGGCCGCACGCCGCTGTTGCGGCTCGCGCGGGCCCTCGGCGCCCATCACGCGGCGGTGTTCGTCAAGGCGGAATACCGCAACCCGCTCGGCAGCGTGAAGGATCGCATCGGGCTGGCGATGATCGAGGCGGCCGAGGCCGACGGCTCGCTTGTGCGCGGCGGCCGGATCATCGAGCCCACGAGTGGCAACACCGGCATCGCGCTCGCCTTCGTGGCCGCGGCGAAGGGCTATCCGGTCACGCTCACGATGCCCGACTCGATGAGCACCGAGCGGCGGGCCCTGCTCCTGGGTCTCGGCGCCGATTTCGTGCTCACGCCCGCGCAGGCCGGCATGCGGGGCGCCATCGAGCGGGCCGAGGAGATTCTGGCCGACACGCCCGGCGGCTGGATGCCCCGCCAGTTCGAAAACCCGGCCAACCCCGCGGTCCACGAGACCACGACCGGCCCGGAGATCTGGGCGGCCACCGGCGGGCATGTCGACATCCTCGTGGCCGGCGTCGGCACCGGCGGCACGATCACGGGCGCGAGCCGGTTTCTCAAGGCGCAGCGCCCCTCGCTGCTTTCCGTCGCGGTCGAGCCGGCCGAGTCGGCGGTGCTTTCGGGCCGGCCGCCCGGTCCGCACGGCATCCAGGGCATCGGCGCCGGCTTCGTGCCGCAGAACCTCGACCGCTCGGTGGTGGATGCGATCGAAACCGTGACCACCGCGGAGGCGATGGACTGGGCCCGCCGGCTGGCCCGCGAGGAGGGCCTGCTCGTGGGCGTGAGCAGCGGCGCCAACGTGGCCGTCGCGCAGCGGCTGGCAGCGCGGCCCGAGCATGCCGGCAAGACGATCGTCACGTTCGCCTGCAGCACCGGCGAGCGGTATCTCTCCACGCCGCTCTATCAGTTGATCGGGATGTCCGGCGGCGGCGCCGCGGAAGACTTCGGCCTATAGCTGGGAGCGGGGCATGCGGTCCACGGCTTGGCTCACGCCGGCGCGACGTGCGAGATCACGCGGCGGAATTTTCCGGTCCGCGGATCGGGCCCGAGGCCGGGCACGGTTTCGACTTCCACCTGCACCCGCTCCGGCAGCCCGCTCGAGCGGAGCCGGGCCACGAGCGCGGGCACGTCGATCGCGCCGCGCCCGCCGGGGAGCAGCTCGAGCTCCAGCCGGATGCGGTCGGCCGCGGTCTGCGTGGCCCGCCACTCACGGACCCGCCCCAGGTGGTCGATCGCGTCGTGGAAGAGCACGCCGGGCAGCGGCCGCTGCCGGCCGTCGGCGCTCGTGATCCAGACGGCCTCCGCCGAGCGGCCCTCGATCCGCCCGATCCGGGGCAGGCGGCTGCCGCAGCGGCAGGGCTCCGTCGCCATCACGATCCGGTCGGGCACCTCGTAGCGGATGAACGGCTGGACGCGGTTGGCGAGGTTCGTCACCAGCACTTTCCGCCCGGGTTCGCCCGGCGGCACCGGCCGGTGGTCGTCGTCGACGTTTTCGAGGATCGCCCAGTCGGCGTTCACGTGCGCCCCGCCGTCGGTCGGGCAGCCGTCGGAGAGAAACAGGCACTCGCCCATGCCGTAGTGGTCCATCACGGTCACGCCGAAGGCCGCTTCGATCCGCCGCCGGGCCCGCGGCGTGAGCTGCTCGCTCGAGTTGGCGATCTGCCGCAGGTGTCTGAAGCCGAGGCGCTCGGCCTCGAGCGCGAGGCCCTCGAGCACGCTCGCGTAGGCCACGAGCGAGTGCGGCTGGAAGTCGGCGAGCCGAGGCACAAGGCCGGCCTCGGCGACCGAAAACCATTGCACGTTCGTGAACGGCGCGGTCTCCGCGGCCATGAATTCGAACGCCGCCGCCGAGGGGTAGAAGCCGCGGTGCAGCGCGACGACGGCCACGCGGGCCGGCTCGCGGAGCCGGCGCAGCCCTTCGAGCGGGCCCGGCTTCGTGCCGGCATTGGCCCGCGCGCTCATCAGGCTGAAGAGCAGCTCGATCGCGGCCCGATCCTGCACGATGAACAGGGGCGGACCCTGGCTGCCCGACGTGTGGCTCACCGTATACCGGCTCCGATACCACGTGCCGAGGTTGGCCGGATACCTCACGAAGTCGGAGAGGTCTTCCCGCTTCAGCAGGGGATCGGTGAGCACGTCGTCGAAATGCTCCCGCAGCATGTCTTTCGTCACCGGCGGCAGATCTTCGAGGCGGCACCTCCGCAGATCGATGCCCCGATAGAGCCGGCGGTAGAACCGCGACCGCCGGGCCGCGAAGGCCACCAGCCTCCGCAGCCGCCGCGCGGCCAGCCGGTCGCGGCGGGCGTCCGACCAGCGGGCGACCTGCCCGAGCCGGTCGGTCCGCAGGGCGAAGCGCAGCGCGTGCACGAGCGACATGGTCAGGCGACCTGCTCGATGGCCGGGCGAGAGACCGGCTCCGCCGCCTCGAGGAGCTCCGCGCGGATCTCGCCGTGCAGCACCTCCTCGAGGTCCGCCAGCGCCCGGGCCGCCGGCGCGCCGTCGAGCACGCGGTGGTCGTAGGTGAGCCGCACGTCGAGCGCGCCCTCGTCGGTGAACGTGCCGTAGTTCAGCGTCGTCGTCAACGGGGAGAGGATGTGCAGGCCGGCCGCGCCCAGCGAGCCCACGACGCTGATCCCGAACGTGCCGAAAAAATGCCCGCGGCAGGCGCCGTCGGAATACAGGCCGATCGCCCACACCAGCCGCCGCAGGGGCCGCGGCAAGCGGCTGATCGCGAGCGCCTGCGTGAACGTGGGCACGGTCTCGACCGGCGCCGATTGATAGTGCCTGACGAGGTCGTCGAGCTCACGGAGCGAGTGCTCCTCGGGCCGCGGGATCCGCGCGAAGAACACGCCCGGCTCGCCGCGGTAGGTCCGCTCCAGGCTGAAACTCGCCACGCTGATCGGATGCTCGTAGAGATGCGGCCAGATCAGGGGGAGATAGGCGCGGCGGAGTTCGGGCCGGGCGGCGGCCACGATGCCGAAGGCCTTGATGAAGATCGCACACCAGCTGATCCGCTGGGGCCGCCGCCCCCGGGCCTCGATCAGGTCGGCCAGGTGCATCCGCCGCTGCGTCGGCACGCTCGGCACCGCCCGGGCGAAGTGCAGCAGGTCGCACACGAACCTGCGCTGCGGCGAGAGATTGATCCACCGGCCCTTGATCCGCGGATCGACGCCCGGAATCGGAATCCATGCCACTGCATCCTCCCGTTCAGCACGCGGCTGTTTCTCGGGTCGAACCATCTTCAAGTCGCACATACCACGGCAAATACCGTGCCCGACCGACCTGGGCGGGTTCGCGGCCACCTATTGGAGCCGCACGCCGCCGCCCCGGCGGCCATCACCGCGGCGCCATGAAGCACCACGGGCGGCCGTCATCTGTGACGGCACGACCGGTGGCGGGGTCCAGTCGCCGACGAGGGCCGGTTCCTGGGGGGCATACAGCCTGAGAAACAGCGAAAACGTCCCCTCCGGCGCCGTGATCCGGTTGGACGCCAGAGTCCCCGACCCAGCCGCGTGCGCCGGTTCGATGACGATCGTGAGCGAGCCGTCGGCGGCGGGTCTGAGGGCCGTGTCGCGCGAGCCGATCGCGTGTCGGGCGGTCGAGTTCGCGGGGAGCGCATGCCGCGCGTCGTAGGCGGTCAGCGACCAGAAGCCGGCCGTGGGCGGCAGCCGTCCCGGTGGAAACGTGAGCGCGTAGCGCTGCCGTCCGTCGAGCAGGCGACCCGTGGCGTCGACGTCGAGGTAGAAGTATTTCGTCTCGCGGTGCCTGTTCACGAACACGTTCGACCGAGCGACGGCCGTGCGGGTGAGGTAGTCTGTGCCGAAGGCGGCGCCGTTGACCACGGTGGTCCACCCGGCGGGCAGCGGGATGCCGACGTTGCGAAACTCGAACAGCGGGCCGACGACCTCGCGCTCGGCGTCGTGCACGGCGGCACTGGCCGCGGCCGCGATGGCGGGATCGGCGGCGATCGCCGCCACGAGCCCGCGCAGCCGGGCATAGAGCGCTTCCTCGCCGGCCAGCGGCGGCACGTCGTCGAGCAGGTCGGGCAGGATCTCGAGAAACCGATCGGGGTCCACGGCGTTGTCCCCGCGCGTGAGGCCCGGCAGCCAGCGGAGTTTCGTCCAGTCGCGCTGCCTGGGGCCGCCCGTGAAGTCGGCCAGCGGGTAGGCCATCACGCCCGACACCGCCGCCACCGCCGCGGCCCGATCTTCGTCGGAGGCCGTGAAAAATACCCGCGGAATGCAATACGCATGACGGGTCGGCGACCGCAGGATGCCGGCGATGCCGGGCGGCACCGCGCCGGTCCAGCCGGGGCCGACGACGAGGTAGCAGCCGGGCCGGGTGCCGTGCATGCTGCCCAGGTCGGCGAAGCCGTCGGTCCGCTGATCGCCGAGCTGGTAGAGCCAGAACCGGTCGCCGAAGTCGGGCACCTGCACGACGACCGGCGTGGCGGCCAGGTCGAACACGCCGAAGCCGTAGAGCACGTCGCGGTTGGGGCACGGCACGAACGTCGTGCGCGGTGCGATCTGATCGGTGAGCATCGCCAGTTCATTGAGCGGCGCCACCGGCAGCCCGCCACTCTTGCCGGCCGCCGGCACGAGCGCAACGCGGCAGCGGCACTGATGCACGTAGGCCAACGGCCAACCCCAGACATACGCCTCGCGGGCCGCGGCCCGAATCGCCGCGGGCTGGATCGCCGCAGGCTGGACCGGCGGCAGGGCGCCGGCGATCGATGCCGCCCGGACCGAGAAGGCCGACAGCGCGGTCGCGGCGGCGCCGGCGGTGAGAAGGATCTCACCGATCAGCCCCGTGATCGGGCGCCGGGGGGTGGGGCGGAACGGGCGGGCGGGGCGTGATGCCGACATGGTGATTCCTGTGCGTGGGCGGGGCGGAGAAGCGGGCGACCGAGGCGACGGCATGTCGAACGACACGCCGGACAGGGGCGACAGCGACACTCCACACGATGCATCGAAGGAATCTCCAAACGGTGACCACCACCGACGCCTTCAGTCAGGGCAAAGCCCATGCCGAAACGCGATCGGCCGCAGACGGCACTGAGCAGGGCCTCCGCCGTTCCGCGCGGATGGGTCGTGCCGACGGCGCCGCCTTCAGGCCGCCGTGACCGCGCACGGCGCGTGCCGGCGTCGCAGGGCGTCAGATGCCGCCGCCGTCGCCGAAGCCGTCGCTGCGCACCAGGGCCTGGGAGATGACGCTGCCGGGGGCGATGCTCCGCGTCAGCCAGACGTTCCCCCCGATCACCGAGCCGCGGCCGATCGTGATCCTCCCGAGGATCGTGGCATTGGCGTAGATCACCACGTCGTCCTCCACGATCGGATGGCGGGCGGTGCCCTTCTCGATCCGTCCCTCCTCGTCCACGCGAAAGCTCTTCGCCCCCAGCGTCACGCCGTGATACAGCCGGACGTTCGTGCCGATCCGGGCCGTCTCGCCGATCACCACGCCGGTGCCGTGGTCGATGAAGAACCGCTCCCCGATCGTGGCCCCGGGATGGATGTCGATGCCGGTGAGCGAGTGGGCGATCTCGGCGATGATCCGCGCGACCAGCGGGGCCCCGAGGCGGGCCAGTTCGTGCGCCACCCGATGGTGGAGGATCGCGGTCACGCCGGGATAGCAGGCGAGAATCTCGTCGACGCTGCAGGCGGCCGGGTCGCCCGTGAAGGCCGCGTCGATGTCGCCGTCGAGGCAGCGGCGGATCGCCGGCAGCCGCGCGCCGAGCGCGGCCACGATCGCCCCGGCCCGTGCGGCGAGGTCTTCTTCGGCGGCGGCCTCGTCGGCCGCGAACCGCAGATCGAGCCGCACCTGCCCGGCGAGCTCGTCGAGGGCGTTGACGAGCGTGCGGGCCACGAAGGCGTCGACGTCGCCGCCGGCGTCGCCGGCCGCGCCCAGACGGTTGGGAAACAGCGCCGCCGCCAGGCCCGCGACGACGTTCGCGAGCACCCCGCGCGACGGCAGCCGCACCGGCGCCGACCGCGCTCCCGGCGGCCGCGCCGCCGCGCGAATCTGGCGAAGGGCGTCCACGACGAGGTCGATGTCGCCGAACAGTGCGGACCGCGGACCCGTGAAAAACCAAGGCTCCCGTGACATTTGATGGTCTTAAAGCCGTCTGATATCACGGATTTAACGGGGATTTCGGAATTCAGGGGGTAAAATTCCGATCCGGCGGCATTTTTCGTGCCGACCCGACGGGCGGAACCGCCGCCAACGATGGCATGGCCGTTGCTCAGCAGGTTCCCATCCTCCATCTTTCACCCACCCGCCCCCGTTCGAGACTTCCATGCGCATCCGTCAGTCCCGCTCGGTCGCCGTGCTTTTGGCCGGTGTGTTTCTGGTCGCGACAGCCGGTGCGACTGCCGCCGCCGACAGCGGTCCGCTGACGCTCTTGAACGTCTCGTACGACCCCACCCGCGAACTCTACCGCGAGATCAACGACGCCTTTGCGAAGAAATACGCGGCGGAGCACGGCCGGCCCGTCTCGGTGAAACAGTCGCACGCCGCCTCCGGCAGCCAGGCCAGGGCGGTGATCGACGGCCTCGACGCCGACGTCGTCACGCTCGCCGTCTGGCCCGACGTCGAGGCCGTGGCGAAGTCGGGCCTCATCGGCCCCGACTGGCAGGATCGACTCGACAACGACTCCGTCCCCTACCACTCCGTCGTGGTGTTCGTCGTGCGCAAGGGCAATCCCAAGGGCATCAAGGATTGGCCCGATCTCGTCAAGGACGACGTCTCGATCATCACGCCCAATCCCAAGACGAGCGGCAACGGCAAGTACAGCTTTCTCGCCGCCTGGGGCTCGGTGATCACGACGGGCGGCTCGGAGGACGACGCGCAGAAGTACGTGGCCGAAATCTATCGGCGCACGCCCGTGCTCGACACCGGCGCCCGCGCCGCCACGGCCACGTTCTCCCAAAAGGGCCTCGGCGACGTGCACATCACGTTCGAAAGCGAGGCCCATCTCGAAGTCAACGAGTCCGGCGGCGAACTCGAGATCGTGTTCCCGACCAATTCGATCCGCGTCGATCCGCCCGTGGCCGTCGTCGATCGCAACGTCGACAAGAAGGGCACGCGACACGCGGCGGAGGCCTACCTGGCGTTCCTGTATTCACCCGAGGGCCGGGCGATCATCGCCAAGCACCACTACCGCCCGTGGGGCGACGCCCCGCCGCCGCCCGCGGCCGGCGAAACCTGGCCGACGATCACGACCTACACGATCGATGAACTCGGCGGCTGGCCGACCGCCACGACGAAGTTCTTCGGCGAGGGGGGCGTGTTCGACGCGATCTACACGAGGGCCGGTCGTTAGGCGACGACGCCGGCGACACCTGCCTCACCACCGCATGCCGACGACTCCCCCCATGATCGCCCTCGCCGAGCCCGCTGCGTTCACCCCCGGCCCCGCGCGGCCGGCCGTCCGCGGCATCCGCCGCCGCGGGCGGGCCACCGTGCTGCCGGGCTTCGGCACGAGCGTCGCGATCACGTCGCTCGTCGTGCTCGCGCTGATCGTGTTTCCGCTCGCGGTGCTCGTGCTGCGGGCGGCGTCGCTCGGGCCGGCCGGGTTTCTCGCGGCGGCGTGGACGCCCAGGGCGCGGGCCGCCTACGCCGTGTCGCTCTCCGCGAGCGTGCTCGCGGCCGTCGCCAGCTCGCTCCTCGGCCTGCTCGTGGCCTGGGTGCTCGCCCGCGTGAGTTTTCCGGGCCGCCGCATCCTCGACGCCCTCGTCGACGTGCCGCTCGCCCTCCCCACGGCCGTGGCCGGGCTCGTCTATTCGGCGCTCTACGTGAAGAAGGGCTGGCTCGGCCAGTGGCTCGTGCCGCTCGGCATCCAGGGGGCGTATTCGTATCTCGGGATCGTGCTCGTGCTCGTGTTCGTGAGCCTGCCGTTCGCGATCCGCGTGGTGCAACCGGTGATCGAGAGCCTCGACCGCGACGTGGAGGAGGCGGCCCGGATCCTCGGGGCCTCGCGGGCGCAGACGTTCCTGCGCGTCGTGCTGCCGGCGATCCTGCCGGCCGCGGTCACGGGCTTCGCGCTCTCGCTCGCCCGGGCCCTCGGCGAATATGGCTCGGTGGTCTTCATCTCGGGCAACATGCCGTTCAAGACGGAGATCGCGCCGGTCCTGATCGTGGCCCGGCTCGAGGAATTCGCCTACGCCGAGGCCACGACGGTGGCCGTGCTTCTGCTCGCGATGTCGCTCGTGCTCCTCGTGGTCGTGAACACGCTCCAGCAGCGGCTCGCCCGCAACGCCCAGTAACCCGACGCTTGCAAGCCCATGGCCCACGCCCGCCCCGCCACCAACCGCTCGACGCCGCTCGCCGCGCTCCTCGTCGCCGGGGCCGTCGGCGTCGTGGGCCTCCTGATCGTGGTGCCCCTCGTGAGCGTGTTCTACGAGGCGTTCGCCCGCGGTGCCGGCGCCTGGTGGGCCGCGCTCGCCGACGACCCCGACACCCGGCACGCGATCTGGCTCTCGCTCACCGTCGCCCCGGTCGCCGTGACGATCAACACGGTGTTCGGCGTCGCCGCCGCCTGGCTCGTGGCCCGGTTCCGGTTTCCGGGGCGGGCGCTTTTGATCTCGCTCTTCGACGTGCCCTTCTCCGTGTCGCCGGTCGTGGCGGGCCTGGCGCTCGTGTTGATCTTCGGCCGCCAGGGGCTCCTCGGGCCCACGCTCGCCTGGCTCGACTGGAAGGTGATCTTCGCCTGGCCGGGCCTCGTGCTCGCCACCACGTTCGTCACGCTGCCGCTCGTGGTCCGCGAGCTGATCCCCGTGATGGAGTCGATCGGCCCGGAGGAGGAGATGGCGGCCGTGAGCCTGGGGGCGAACGGCTGGCAGGTGTTCTGGCGGGTGACGCTGCCCAACATCCGCTGGGCGCTGCTCCATGGGATCGTGCTCGCCAACGCCCGGGCGATGGGCGAGTTCGGCGCGGTGTACGTCGTCAGCGGCCACATCGCCGGGGCCACCGACACGATGCCCCTCCGCGTGGAAAAACTCTTCCAGGAATACCGGCAGCCCGCCTCGATGGCGGTGGCCAGCGTGCTCGCCGGCCTCGCCCTCGTGACGCTCGTCGCCAAGTTCGTGATCGAACGGCGGCTGGAGGCCGAGTCGCGGGACCTCGAGGCCGCCCGTTCGCATTCGGAATCGCTTGACCACACGCAGGTGGAGGGTGCCGTCGCATGAGCATTCACGTCCGCAACATCGTCAAATCGTTCGGCTCATTCCGGGCCCTCGACGACGTCTCGCTCGACGTGCCCGACGGCACGCTCCTGGCCCTGCTCGGCCCTTCGGGCTCGGGGAAGACGACGCTCCTGCGGATCATCGCCGGCCTCGAACACCCCGAGGAGGGCGTGATCGTGGAGGATGGCGAGGACATCACCGACATCCACGCCCGACAGCGGGAGGTGGGCTTCGTGTTCCAGCACTACGCCCTCTTCCGCCACATGAGCGTGTTTGAAAACATCGCCTTCGGGCTGCGAGTGCGGAAGGTGCCGCAGGCGGAGGTGAAGGCCCGGGTGGAGGAACTCCTGCATCTGGTGCGGCTCGACGGGCTCGGCGGCCGCAAGCCGGCGCAGCTCTCCGGCGGCCAGCGGCAGCGGGTGGCCCTCGCCCGGGCGCTCGCCATCCGGCCGAAGATCCTCCTCCTCGACGAGCCCTTCGGGGCCCTCGACGCGAAGGTCCGCGTGGAGCTGCGGCAGTGGCTGCGTCGCTTGCACGACGAGATCGGCATGACGAGCGTGTTCGTCACCCACGACCAGGAGGAGGCGTTCGAACTCGCCGACCGGGTGGTCGTGATGAACCACGGCACGATCGAGCAGGAGGGCACGCCCGACGAGGTGTTCGACCATCCTGCCACGCCGTTCGTGATCGACTTCCTCGGCAACGTCAACGTGTACCACGGCCGCGTGGAGAACGGCCGGGCCTTCTGGCACGGCATCCCGATCGACTTCCCGGACTACCCGCACGCCCAGGCCCGCGAGGCCCGGGTCTACCTCCGGCCCCACGAACTCGACCTCGCGCCGCTGGCCGCGGGAGCCAACCGCCTGGGCACGAGCCTGCCGGCGAGCATCCTGCGGGTGACGCGGGCCGGGGCGATCACCCGCGTGGCCTGCCGCCCCCACGGGTCGGACCAGGAAGTGCAGGTCGATATCCCCACCGAAACGGCACGCGGTTTGCAGATCAATTTTGAGCCCGGAACGCACGTGGCGATCACGCCGCGGACGGCCCGGGTGTTCATCCCCGATCCAGAGTACGTGATATGAGCCTCACCAGTCGTCCCGCGACGGAAAGACCCGCCCCGGCTGCGGCCCTGCCGCACGGTGGCCAGGCCCTCCGCCGCATCGGCGAGGCCCTCCAGGGCCTGCGCTACGGCTCGGTGCTCGCGATCGTGCAGGACGGCGTCGTCGTGCAGATCGAACGCACCGAGAAGACCCGCCTCGACAAGGGCGACCGCTGACC
>Ga0214923_10000882_pt1 | contig 44205 bp, 37 predicted proteins | sample LL1510_MetaG_FD_177993 | JGI IMG/M metagenome (GOLD analysis project Ga0214923, IMG submission 177993) | Freshwater microbial communities from Lake Lanier, Atlanta, Georgia, United States - LL-1510 | ecosystem: Environmental > Aquatic > Freshwater > Lake | place: USA: Georgia | collected... | reverse complement strand
AATATATTTATCCTAAATAGATAATTATAATTAATGGTGAAAAAATGTAATGCTAATTTATATGTAGAACCAATTGAATTTTGTAGTATTGATACTATAAAAAAATTATATGAATATAATCCTGAAAAAGAATATTATAAATTAGATGAAAATACAAATTATATAAAAATAGATGATACAACATTAACGACGAATATTTTTCCAAATTTTAAAATAAATTTTAGAAATAGTAATAATAATGAATTTATTGAGAATCATGATACTGATAAATTATTATGTGGAAAAACAAATAAAGAGAATGAATATTATTTAAATTGTGTAATAGAGACACAAAATCCATTATTTAGTTATAATAATGGATTTTGTACTTTACATCAAGATTTTAATTTACCAGATGAATTTAAAAAAATTGAAAAAGATGATGAAATAATTCTAAAAATAAATAGAAGTAAATTAAATGATGAAGAAGGAAATTTTAAATATAATAAAATTAAAAATGAAAAATTTTGTGAAGATAAATGGTATGATTGGATTGTTATACCAAATTATCATTTTGGTAATAGAATTTTAAAAGATAAAGGAAAATATTCAAAAGAAGATGTTAAAATTTGTTATAATAATTGTAGAGCAGGTGAATTACCTTATATAAATTCAAATGGAAGTAATTTATGTATTCCAAAAGAAATTGCCTATGAAGGTAAATATGAAAAAAAATTAGATTATTCACCAATAGCATTAATAAATTTAATAGGAAATAATAAAAAACATTTATCCTTATTATATAATAATTTATTTTTATATAAAATAAATCAGAAAATAGATAAATATGATTTTAATAAAGAAAATATAGATTTTAATAAAATATTATCAACAACTGATAATTATATAATTAATGAAGCATTTGATAATATTAAAAATATTTTAAATATTATTGTAAATGATAATAATTTAGATATTCCTGATTATTCATTTGAATATAGACATTTGACATATAAACATCCATATTTTAAAGAAAATGATTTAATGACATTATTTGGTATGGAAAAAAATGAAATATTATCAAATGATATTATATTAATTCATACGGCATATTTAGCATATAAATATAAAGATTTTATTTATAATATTAAAAATAATAAAGATTATTTATTAAAAAAAAATGATAGTGGTAATGATATAGATATAAATAAAATTAATGATTTTAATTTAAATAATACATTAAATGAATTAGAAATAATTACAAAAAATACAGGTTTAACAAATATTAAAGAATTTGTATCAAACACAATTACTGATTATAAAAATGTAGATAAGAGATTTAAAAATTTAATGGATTCAATAAATACTGATATTACTAGTCAAAAAAGACAAAGATTGGCGAATATATTATATAAAGCGATTAATATTTGTTATGATAATAAAACGGATTTTAGTAAAAATTTAATAAATAGAACAAAGGAAGCATTTAATAATTATCAATATAAATTTTTTAATAATATAGATATATTAATTGAAAAATTAACAACAACAACAACACCACCAATAAATGAAATGGATAAAATTGAATATAATGATTTTATAAATAATAATAAAAATAATATAATAAATGGTTTTGAAGTTGAATATTATAATAAAGATAATTTAGATATATTATATAATAATATAGCTGTAAAAAACTTTTTTGAAATACCGGATAAAGATGATAATTGGTATAATGAAAAATCTAATCAATATAAAGATTTTTTATTTTATACAGAAGAAAAGAGCGAACTAAATTCTAAAAATAAATGTAAAAATGGAGAATTTTTATTAAATAATAAATGTGTTAAATGTGTAGATGAATGTAAATCAAAAGATTTATGTAAAAATAATACTAATTGTAAAACATATTGTAGTAATGAATGTAATTTAAATGAAGATAAATTAAAAACTAAAACTAAATGTGGTGGAACAATAGATGATGAAAATAGACCTTTAAAAGAAAAAACAAATGAAATAAAAACACCAATAGAAGAAGAAACAATTATTCCAGATTTTTCTTATATATTTAAGACAGCTATTAAAATATTTTTCATATTAATTGTATTATATATTGGTTATATGTTTTATACAATATTTAATGAAAGTATATTAACATTTGCGAATAGTATATTTATAATATTTGATTGGTTATGGTTTAATATAACTCGTAAAGATAATATTAAAAAGGCAGAATATTATGAGAATATTATTAAAGATAAATATAATAGAATAATTAGGAAAACGATGATTTAAATCTTTGTGAAGTTTTTTTAAAATCAATTATTGGCGATGGATAATTAATAGATGATAATTGTTTATTTTCCCAATTTAAAATAATTTTATTATCAACATTTCTTAATTCTTCTATCCATTTTTTTATAAATTTACAATCTTTATCATATTTTTTCATTTGAATTGTTGGAGAAAATATACGAAAATAAGGCTGACTATCTGTGCCTGTTGATGCCGACCATTGCCAACCACCATTATTTGATGAAGGGTCATAATCTACTAAATTAGTAGCAAAATATTTTTCACCTAATCTCCAATCTATATATAAATTTTTTACTAAAAAACAAGAAACAAGCATTCTACATCTATTATGCATCCATCCTGTATTATTTAATTGTCGCATAGAAGCATCAATTATAGGAAATCCTGTTTTTCCTTCTTTCCATTTATTAAAATATTCTTCATTATTATCCCAAATAATATTTGAATATTTTTTAATAAATGTATTTCCATAAATATGTGGAAAAAAATAAGAAATATTCGCATAAAAATCTTTCCAAAATAATTCACGAATTATTCCATGATTAGTAGGTAAAGAATAATAAATTTCTCGTATAGATAAACAACCGAATTTAATATAAGCACTTAATTTAGTTGTTTTATCTAAATATGGATATTCTCTTTCATTATCATAATCATTAAAAATACCTTTTTCTAGATTTTTAAGAATTATGAGAGCATTTTTACGACCTCCAATAACTTTAATATTAGGATTTCTTTTTTTAATTAATGATAATGGATTTATATTTGCTGATGTATCTTTTATAAATTCAAAATTTTCATTAATAATAGGTGGTGGTTTTATTAATATACTTTTTTTATAAAAAGGTGTAAATTTTTGATAAGGTTTTCCGTCATCTTTAATAATTGTTCCTATTTTATGTAAAGTATAATCTTCATGACGAATAATTATAATATTATGTGAATTACACCAATCAATTATTTTTTTATCTCTTTTAATAGCAAATGGTGTAAAATCAAGATTAAAAGAAATAGCATTTATTTTAAATTTAGAATGTAAATTATTAAGTATTATTAAATCATCAGTTGTTAAATAACAATTTAAAGAAGGGATTTCATTAAGACTATCGCACATAAATTCAAAAGCATTATAAGAGAAATATGGATTTTTAGAAGGTTCTATTTGATTTTTATTAAAAATAAATATAGGAAGTATTTTAATATCAGGATAAGTTTTTTTAAGAATATTTAAGGAAGTATTATCAACAATTCTTAAATCTCTTCTAAAAATAAAAATATTAATCATTTATTTTATGATAATAATTAAAATCTTTTATAAATAATTATAGATAAAACATTATTTGTTAAACTATATATAATAATTTGAAAATCCTTAAAGATTAAAACATTTACGATGGTTTATTTTTCTACTACAGCGTCTATATTGATATATAATATTATCATTTTATAGATTTAGAAATATTTTCTTGAAGACAATCATAATTAAAATCAAATTTATTATAATCCAACTATAAAATCCTTTCTCTATTTTGAGGAATAATAGAATATTCAAATATATTTATAATTCAATGTGATAAATGTATTTTTGTTATCATGAGTTATTAAATTTAAGTTTATAATAATTAATTATTTTAATTATTTTTAGCTATTGAAAATTGCTGACAATTAAAATATTAAATTTCTTTTGAACTATCCAATATATCATTTAAAAATATTATTTATATTTTAGCAAATAAATCAACTAATTTTAATTTAACAAAAATCATATTTTATATTTAAAATATTAATAAAAAAAATGATTAAATAAATATTTTGAAAATATAATGTCTTTAAATGATTTTTTTCAAAAAATTGAAATTATAATTAGAAATATATTATTAAGACCTGAAAAAGATATTTTGACATATGATATATTAGATACAGATAAAACTATAAGATATAAATTATTATCATTAAAAGAAAAACATAGACAAATGAAAATTGGTGAAATATGGCAAGAAATAATAGGTAGTTATCCTGAATTTATAAATTTAAAAATAGGACATATAACAGGATTAGATTTATTATCTGAAAATAGAAAAATAATAATAGAATTAAAAAATAGGACAAATACTGATAATTCTTCATCAAAAAAAACTAATTTAGATAAATTAGCTAAATTTAAAAAAGAAAATCCTGATTATAAATGTATATATGCTAATATAAATGCTAATACTAAAGATAAAACATTAAAAGGAATTAATAAAAAAATAATACATAATGGATATGAAATATATTATTTAGTTGGTTATGAATTTCTATCATTTATATTTGAAAATAATACTGAAAAAATAATTGAATTTGTTAAAAATATAATTGATGATGTTTTAATTTAAAATTTTTAATAATTCATCTCCCATATATTTTGCTAATATTACAGGTATAGCATTTCCAATTTGTTTATATTGAGAATTCATACTTCCACAAAATTGATAATCATCTTCAAATGTTTGTATTCTAGCATATTCACGAATAGTTAATGGTCTTTCTTCTAATGGATGACATCTTTCTGTTTGCTTTTGTGAAGGAGAACATAATATAGTTAATGATGGTTTTTCCATAGATAAACGATATAATATTCCTCTTTTTCCACCACCAGAATTATAACTATTACCTAAATATTTTTTTTGTAAATTTTCAGGTAAATTTATCCAACATCCACCTTGTGGAATTAATTTAAATAATTTTTGTTTTTCTTCATTATATTTTGCTCCGATTGAAATAGGAACATCATATAATACATCTTTTAATATTTTTTTATTAATACTTTCTTTTGGAAATTCAAATATACGATTTAAATTTCGTAAAACACCTATTATAAATATTCTTTCTCTTTTTTGAGGAACATCATATTTTGAAGCATCTAAACATTTATAAGTAATATTATATAAATTATTAATATTTAAAACCTCTATAATTTTTTTTATCGTTAATCCTTTATCATGTGTTAATAATCCTTTAACATTCTCAATTAAAAATATTTTTGGAGTTATTAAATTTATAATATCTATAAATTTAAATATCAAATTTCCTCTTGGATCATCTAAACCTTTTCTTAAACCTGCTTGTGAAAATGATTGACATGGAACACCGCCTGCTAATAAATCTATTTTATTTATATATGGTGAATAATCTATTTTATCCATCGAATCACATATTATATTTATATTTGGATGATTTATTTGTAAAGTTTTACAACAATCTTTATTATTATCATTTAATAATATTGGTTTAAAACCAGATTTTATTAATCCTGAACTCAAACCTCCACAACCAGCACAAACTTCAATAAAAGTAAATTCCATTTAATATATAAATTAATATTATATTCATTTTTTTATTTAAAAATTGATTATTTATTATTATTTAAAGGTAATAATGGCGGATGATGAATTATTATATAATTTTAATAAAATTTTATTGGAAAAAAGAGAAGAAATTATTGAAATTTCTAAATCAAAGATACGAGAAAATAAAAAAGTGAATAATGTTGATAATTTAAATAAAGATATTAAAGATACCCTCAATCGTCTGAAAGTCGAAAATGAAAAAAAAATCAAATCGTCAAAAGCATATAAAAAGAAAATGGAAGAAAAATAATAAGATGAATGATGCGAAAGAAGTACTTAAAGAACTTTTAACACGACCATTAATAAAACAAAGAACTCCTGAATGGTTTAAACTTCGTGAAAATCGTTTAACAGCAAGCGATTTACATGATGCTATTAAAAATCCATTATCATTATCAAAAAAAAAAATAAAAGGGATTACATATAATTCAAATGCTATTCCTGCTTTAAAATGGGGTACAATGTTTGAATCAGTTGCTATGAATATTTATGAAGATATGAAAAAGAAGAAAATTTATGAATTTGGATTAATTATTAATGATAATATAGAAAATTTTGGAGCATCACCTGATGGAATTACGGAAGATGGTAAAATGATTGAAATTAAATGTCCTTATAAAAGAAAAATAATTGATGGGGAAATTCCAGAAAAATATCAATATCAAATTCAAGGACAATTGGCAGTATGTAATTTAAATGAATGTGATTATATAGAATGTGAATTTAGTTGTTATGAAACAAAAGAAGAATATGAAAAAGAATGTAAAGATGTTAATTATCATGGAATTATAGTAGAATATAAAAAAGAAAAGGGAAATATAGATTATATATATACGAAACCTCTACAAACAATAACAGAAAATTTAGAAGAAATTGAAAAATTACCAAATGGAAATAAATATAATTATTGGAAATTAAATTTAATTAATATTCAAGAAGTTAAATTTAATAAAGATAAATGGAATAATGAAATTTTACCAAAAATTAATGAATTTCATTTAATTTATATGAATGAAAAAAAAAATAATAATAATAATCTTTTTATAGAAGATAATTAATTATATTTGTTATAGTTGGTTCTGTAAATAAACTATTTATAATAAATTTATCACTCGTTAATTTTATTCTAACATTTATATTTTTATTTATTAATGATGTCGTATTTATTTTTATATTATTCACATTAAGAATTGCTGAACTAATTAAAGCACTTGGATATGTTTCTATTGATAATAAGGGTATTGTAAAATCAGATGTTAATGTATTAGATATTTCAGGTAAATTAAATAATAATGAAGTTCCTGATGGAATATCATTAGAACTTTTAAAATTTAATATAATTATATTTTGAGGAGGTGTTTCAGTTCCTCTTATAATTGAATAAATTCCTGTAATTTCTGTTTGATTATTTATATCTTCTATACCAAATGAATATGTATTATAAGTTTGCGTTTGTCCTTTTTTCGTTTTATCATATGGTAATATATTAGCATAATTACCATTCAATATATTTACTTTTTTAACATATACATTACTATTATTTATATACATTCCAGCATTTTCACCATCTCCACCTAAATATATTCCTCTATTTGCTAAATCAAATTTTGCTAATATACTTGTTTTATTTTTATCATATATATATATATTACTTGTAGTATTATTACTATTAAATACAGATGGAAATATATTAAGACCTCTATTATCAATATTCATATCCATACAATTTCTAGATTTATCACATAATCTAAAATTATTTGTAGAATTATCTGTTTCAACTGTCATTCCTGATATAGCATTTACATTTCTTAATAAATCTAATGAAAGATTTGGCGATACTCCAAATTGATAATTAAATATAGCATCATTTATAGTTGTCCCATTTGATTTATATTGAAAGAATTGTTTAATATTTGTATCAAATTTATAAAGATTTGAATTAGTATTATTTAAATTTGAATTTGTATTATTTATATTTAAATTAAAATTTGAATTAGTATTATTTAAATTTGAATTAGTAGTATTTAAATTTGTATTAGTAATATTAATTAAATTTGTAACATTACTATAATTATCAGTATATTTCAAATCATTTCTATTAACTTTTGTATTAATATCACTTATATAATTACTTGTATTAAAAATTTTTGTATTATTTTCATCAATACTTGTACGAATATTACTATCTAATTTAGTAATATTTAAATTAATATAATTTTTAGTTTTTTCAAAATTAACATCAACATCTTCTTTATAATTACTATAAGAAGTATAAAAATATGCTATAAGAATATATGCTAAAAATAAAACAAGTACTAAAACTATTATAATTATATTATAATATAAATCATTCATCTTTATCTATCAATAAATTATATTTTTATTACTTTTATTTCATCATTAAAAACTTTATTATCCATTTCATTCGTTTTAATATCAATTAAATTATCACCACCACCTCCAAAACCATCACCATCACCATCATCAGTACCACCATCACTATTATCTTCACCATCACTATCTTCACTATCACTATTTTTACTATCACTATTTTTACTATCACTATTTTTACTATCACTACTACTATCACTATCACTATCTTCACTGCCACTTTCAGTTAAACTCGTATCAGTTAAATCTCCACTCGATGAAAAATCATCATAACCACCTTTTTTAATTTTTTCGAATTCTTCTTCTGTCATTTCAAGAATTTTTATTAAATCGTCTTTTTTCATTGTAGTCTTAATTTTAAAATTGGGATATTTATTTTTTAATTCTTCTTTTAATTGATTTATAGTTCTTGTATCTTTCTTAACAATTTTTTTAACTTCTACCTTTTCAATATTATCTTTATTTAATAAATTTAATAAATCTTCCTTTTTCATTTTTTCAACTCCTTTCATTTCCGGATATTTATTTTTAACAGCATCTAATATATCCTTCTTTGTTGATTTATCATTAATATTCTTTTTAACTTCTTTTTTAACTTCTTTTTTAACTTCATCTTTAACCTCTTCTTCTTTATTAAATATTCCCTCCAATATCGCTATAAGTTCCGGACGTTTTTTCAATGTTAATCCTTTCATCGTCGGATATTTAACCTTTATCTTCGCTATTAATTCTTTTATTGAAACATTCGCAAATTTATCCTTAAATTTTAATTCAACCTTTATATCTTTCGGTTCATCTTCATCTATATCTTCATTTATTATTATATCATCATCACTATAATCTTCTTCAACTTGAAGATTTGTATAATTACAATTAAACCGCATTTGAATTCCCATTGCTTCAAATTCTTGTGTTAATAATTTAAAACAATATGGAGTTTCAATAATACTTGTAGAAGTACCACCACAATTTTTACAAAAACTCTCTTTAACTTTATTACTATATATTGGAGCAGTTCCACATTTATCACATACAATCCATCTATAATTATCAGATCTTTCCATTAAACTTTCTTTAATAAATTTTGAAATACCATGTGAAATTAAACTATCTCTCTCCATTTCTCCTATACGTAATCCACCCGCTTTTCTTCTTCCACCTGTTGGTTGTCTTGTTAATTGAACTTTGGGACCCGTTCCACGAGCATTAATTTTTTCAGCAACCATATGTTTAAGACGAAAATAATAAGTCGGACCGATAAATATAGATGAATTAATTTGTTTTCCATTATATCCATTATATAATATTTCATTACCATATTTTTCAAATTTTAATTTTTCTAAATTATCATAAATTTTTTCATAATCTAAGTTAATAAATACAGAACCATCTCCTAAAAATCCTTCCATACAACATAATTTAGAATATACACATTCTACTAAATGCCCTATTGTCATTCGTGATGGTATAGCATGCGGATTTACAATTAAATCCGGTTTAATTCCATCTTTTGTAAAAGGCATCTGTTCTTCATCTAATATCATTCCTATAACCCCTTTTTGTCCATGTCTTGATGAATGTTTATCACCAAATTCTGGTATTTTAATTTTCATAAATCTTATTTTACAAACTCTAATATCATCATCTAATGTTTTTGAACCTATAAATACCTTATCTATTTTTCCATAATAACTTTCATCTGATGTTAATGAAACATCTGTATAAGTTGTTTCTTTCACTTGTTCTACAAATAAACCTCTTTTAACCTCTTTAAGAACATCTTTAATTAAAATCATTCCTAAAACAACTGCTATTTGACCTTTTGGAATATATGAACCCTCTTTAACAACACCATTCTCATCAAGAAGAGTATAATTCGCATGTTTAATACCATTAATTTTATAACCTTCTTCTCTCATTTTAATAGGATTAGCAAAAATCATTCTTTCATATTGCGAAACCTTCTTTTCACTAGCAGATAAAGATTTATAATAAGATAAATGAAATAATCCTCTTTGAATAGATTTACGATTAATTATTAAACTATCTTCTTGATTAAATCCAGAATAAGTCATTATAGCAACTATTAAATTAGCACCATTAGGCATAGCATCACTACCTGTATATTGTGCATGACGAGTATTAATAATCGCTTTTTGAGGATAATGTTGAATAAATCCAAATGTATCAAATCTTTTATTAAAATTTGTAGCATATATTCCTATTGCTTGTTTTGTTTGAGCTGCGTGGAAAACATTTCTAGCAGATTGATTATGATTACACATAGGAATATTTGCTGAAACTACACTTAACATCGTCGATGGATGTATTTCAAGATGTGTATGAAAATTATTAATATCCATATTCGTCATAGCAATATATGAAGTATCGGTTTCTTGTGGATCAATATATTCAATTATAGCACCATCTTCTTCTAATATATTTAGAATTTCTTCATCAGTTTTCTTAGCAAATATTTCTAAACTTTTTGGATTTGTATATTCATTTTTATAATATATTTCTTCACTTCTCTCTTTTTTCCCATATTTATTATGTTTTCCTATTATCATATCAAACCAACTCTTATATTCTCTTGTTAATCCCGATTTACCATTTTTTAAAATTATTAATGGTCTTACACCTCTTCCAGCATCTACAAATATATTTATTTCATTATCAAATGTATTCCAAGAAATAGATGTTAATATATTTATTAAAGCATTTCTTTTATAAGCTTTAAGAATTCTCATAATTCTTATTGGTTCATTCGTAATTCCATACCAATTATTATTTATAAGAACTTTTGTAATATTTCTATCTAATTTAAGATTATAATTTTCAATTGGTATTACTCCAATATCTAATAAACAATCTCTTATATTTTGCGGATTTGTTCCTGCTGTTACTTTTGCCAATAAAGCAAGATTTTTTAAATATCCTATTGAAGCACCATCCGGACTTTCAAAAGGACACATTATACCATATTGATGCGAATGAAGTTTATGAGGTGATGTTATTTTTAAACTTCTATCAATTGGCATATTTACTCTTCTCAAATGTGATAAATAACCAATATAACTAATACGAGATAAATCTTGAACTCTTCCCAATTCTGGATCATCATCTGATTCAAGTCCCCAACGTCCTTTTAGAGATTTAGCAAATGTATTGGCAATTAGAACAACAGGAATGAGACGATAAATATTATCTTTATTAATAAAATTTGAAAAATTATTAGTATTTTTCCATGCTCCAAAATAATAAAAATTATCCATTGTATCTCTTATAGTCTTTCTTAATTTCATATATGCCTCTTGGAATAATTCTGCCAATAAAAATCCACTAATATTAATTCGTTTATAAAAATAATTATCTCTATCACTTTCCTTTCTTATTTTATATATTACATTAAAAAATTGTTTTGTCAAATATCCAAGATATTTACCCTTATTCTCAAATAAATTTATATTCGGAAATATATCAGCTGCGAATATATATCTTATATGATCTATTGACTGATATTTAGTTCTAAATTTTAAATAATTAAGAGCATCTTCTTGTGTATATATATAATATTTAATACCATCTTTTTCATAATAATTATTATAAATTGATGGACGAATGAAATTTTGAAAAAATATCTCTTCTACCGAATTATTATTTATTCCAAATATATTCTCATATATATCCTTATCACTTTCTATCCCTAATGCTCTAAATAATATAAATAATGGTATTTTCCCTTCTATTGATGGAAGACTTATATATATACATCCCTTATTATTACTATATTTTTCTGTAACTTCTTCATCCGTCTTTACTAAATAAAATTCTATCATTTTCGGTATCAATATCGTTTCTCCAATTTCTCCCGAACATTTTATTTTTCCTTTATATGAAAAATTATCATCATCTTTTAATTTACCTATTATTAAACAATTATTCGTTTCACTCTCTTGTGCTATTATTATTTTCTCCTTCCCATCTATTATAAAATATCCTCCTCCATCATATATACACTCTCCTAATCTTTGAAGAACTTTATTTCCATTTCCATTTAATACACATATATCTGAATGTAACATTATAGGAATACTTCCTATTGCTACCTTTTCTATCACTTGTCTAAATATCTCATCATCTTCATTCGTAATTTCTATTAATACATTGGCATATAAATGAGTTTCATATGTAATTGATTTTAATCTCGCATCATTTGGTGTTATAATCTTTTGAACTCCATCTTCATATGTTATTGGATGATCTATAAATATTTCATCACTATTTTTACCACCTATATATATATCAGTCTTCATTTTAATTTTTTTATTATTTTCATTAAATTTAATCATAGTAATTGGATTATATGATTTAATAGTTTGTGGAATATATGTTTTAATTAATTCACGAAAACTATCTAAATGATGATTAGTGAATGGATATTTATGATCTTTGAAATATAAATCTAATATTTCCCAATCGTTCATTTAAATTATGAATGGAAAAAAAATAAATATTTTATTATTTACAATTTATACTATCCGGAGAACAAAATAAATATCCTCGTTCTTCAATTATCGTCTTTTTATTTAAATAATCCTGAATTAATGATATATTATCTAAATTTGCTTCATTATCTTTCCCATCTATCCCACCATTATTTTCATTATATTTTTTTATAAATTCTATTTCATTATTTATATATTCTTTAAATTCTTTACTCGTTGAATCATAAAATCCATTCCCATATATACATATCATTCCATCATCTTTTAATATTAAACTAAATGGAGGACTACATTTATCACAATTATCTACCAATGATGATATATTTGTTAAATAATTCCTATTCATTTTATTCTCATCACTATTTATATTAGATATATATAATCCATTTTCTTGTATTGTCATCTCTATTGGTCTCCTTATAACTGTTTTATTCATAAAATATATTATCTTTCTCGTATTAAAATTAATAATTGGTACAAATCCATTAGGTAATAATATCATTCCATATTTTTTATTAAATGAAAATAACATCTGATTTATTTGTAATCCTTCGCCATTTAAATTAAATAAATTTTCATTTGTAGGAAATACATCTTTAAATGGCATATAATTTATTTTACTACTTCTTAATTTTTCATTAAAATAATATAATGACATCACATATTCTGGTATTCCATTCATCTTTTTTAAATATGCCAATTCTTTTATAATATTTTCACTATATTTTTTCGAATAATGATTAACTTTTATATCATCCTTCTTATCATCATTTAAATTATTCGAATAATATTTTTTTATATAATCATTAATTATCGATACTATTAAATTTACCGGTGATTTATATTTTGATACATAATCACCATCTTCTTTTGTTAATTCTAATCCCTTCTCTATTTTATAAGCAATAGATGTATATGATGATAAATTCTCCTTTATCTCTTTTAAAGCATTCTTTCTTATAAATGGATATATATCCATATTGTCAGGAGCAAATCTAACATTACATAAATATCCATTCGTTTTTGATAAACATTTTGTAGGCATAAATGGAGATTTTTCTGTCGCATTTTTATTATTTGTATCATCATCATCTGTAAAACTAGGAATTAATGAATTAAAATCATCTCCCACATCTGACACACATCCTCCATCAAAACATAAATTTACTAAATCATCATATAATGAATATTTAGTTTTATCATTTGATTGTATTGTATCAATTATTAATTCTATTATTCTACTATCTAATTTTCGTTTTGTAAATTCTTGTCTAAATTTATCAGCATCAAAGGTTGAGGTTTTTGTAATATTCATATAAAAATCACTCTCAATTAATGTATTAAAAAAATAGAATGAATTTGATAAATCAATTAAATTTGATACAAATTTATATTCATTTGTTAAAAAAGGTACATATAAAAATATTCTTACTCTTCCTTTAAATTGATATGATTTTAATATACTTGTATCATATTTTAATTTATCCGTATCATTTGATAATCCAGAATTAAAAAAACCCTTTATATAATTAATTATTGCTAATTCATTAGTTTGTAATGGTATTTCTGTATTACCATATTTAATAGATTTTGGTTGTGGTAATAAAGGATATGATGGTATAGGAAATGTTTCATTTTCAAATAAATTTGAATGATGTTCTAATTCTCTTCCAAGCATTACAAATATAGGATAAGGTATTTTAATATCTGGATAATAAATTTTACTTAATTTATTATGAATTTCATCTATAATTGAAATTATAGTATAATCAATGTCAGATTTTTCATTTACATAAATTAATTTTTCTATAAATAATGTTTGTGTTGGTTTATGAATTTTATTTTTATTATATTGTTCATCTGTCATAAAAATACATTTTTTAAATCTTAATGAATCAAATTCTATTGCTTTTCTTTTTGGTGTTGTATTACAAGATAATTTTTCTTTTTCCATTAATATAATTTTATATAAAAAATATGAAATATTATTGTAAGTATAATTATTATTAATATTAATATATAATAAAATATCATATCAAAATCTGAAATAGTTTTATTTATTATTTTATCTATATCTGATTTTTTTACAAAATTTAAATCTATTATATCCAATTCTTTAATAAATTCTAAATATAATTCTTTATAATGATCTTTATATTTTTCTAATAATTCTAAATCTATTAAATATGTATTATTTTCCATATCATAAATAATATCTGATATATATTTTATTTTATTAATATTCTCAATAATTATATATATATTTTTATTTTTAATTTTATTTATTATTAAATATTTTTTTAAAAATTCATTATCTTTATCATATATATCAATATATTTTAATATATCATTTTCCTTTTTTAATAAATTTATATGATCTTCAAAATCCTCTTTTAATATATTATCTATATAATCTATATTTCTTCTTATTTTTCTATAAATATTTCTAAAAGATATCGAATATTCTTTAATAGTAGAATTTGTATTAGAATTATTAATATATACTTTGAATTTTGCTTTTATTGTTGGAACAGATTCAGAATTAGTATTTTCTATTGCGCTTCTATCTGTATTTTTATATAATTTATATTTATCAATATTATCCATATTATATCCACTTCCACCAATTAAATCATATATATTACCATCTAAACTTCCATTTCTTAATGGTCTAATTTTTGCTGATGCCGGCAAACCACTAGCTGGAGTATCAAAAACAATTTTATAATATATATTAGAACCATATTCATAATCAATACCTCCATATGTCATTTCTATTTTAGATATTGATGTTTCTGATGATGTTGATAATATATTATTTTCAATATTATCGATATTATCATAATTAATATTAAAAATTTTATTGAGAGTATTATAATAATTACAATAAATTTGAAAATTTTTATTAGTTTTTATTCCTTCTAATTTAATTAAAATTAATTCAATATTATATATAAATATAATAAGAATTATTATAAAAAAAATAATAAATAAATTAATATATTCATAACCAATAATAAAAATTAAAATAAAAAATATTATAATTATATAAATAAGATTTTTAAATACATTTAATAAATCAAATGTACTTTTAAATTTAAAACTATCTTTAATTAAATATTTATATAAATTATAACGAATTTTAAATAATTCCATTTCTATTTTTATTATAGACAACTATTTTCCATAGTTTTATAAAAATCAAAATACCATTTAATATTTGTTAAATAATATATAAACATTAATATAAAAAAACCTAATAAAAAATATAAATATATTATCATTTCTATTTATTTAATTTTAAAATAATTTTATAGACATAATCATCTAAATATCTTGATGCTAATTTAATATATTCATGATAAGCATCAGTTTTATCATTTAATACCATTTTAATAATAAAATAAACAGCTATTAAATTTAATAAAAATATTAAAATCATATATATAATAGTTATAAAAAATGGAAGTGTAGTTTTATTATGTGTAATAATTTTTTTATTAATATTCTTAATTTTATTTGAAACTTCTTTATTTAATTTATTATAAAATTCAATATTGTCATCCTCCAATTTATTTATAAAATCTAATTCTTCATGATAATTTGATATTATTTTTACCTCATCATTTTTTAACATTGATATAAATGTTATTGTACCTCCATTCTCATATATTGGTTTATTATTTTCATCCGTAGAACAATAATGTTTAAAATTCCATTTAAAATCTTCATCAAAATTCACATATTGACGTAAATATTCATATAAATTATATATAATTATTTTTTGTTCTAAACAACCCTCATCATCTTCATTTTTAATCTGTTTTAAAAAATATTCACTTAAATCATCTATTTTTGAAGCATCATATAATAATTCAAAAAAATCATCAAATCTTATAATCTTATTATCATTTGTTTTGACATTTATATAATTCGATATCATTTTATCAATTTCCATTTCTTCATTATCAATAGTTTTATATGGAATATATACATATGGTTTAAATATTAATTTAAAAATAATAAGATGTATAAAACTATATATTAATAAAAATACTATCATAAATAAATATACAAAATTAATATCAATATCATATAATGAACCTACAAATTTAAATCTCATTTGATTTGTATAAAAAACAAGTATTATATATACTATGAAATATGTAATTAATATATATAATGTATATGCTCCAAGATTAAATATAGATAAATTTTGTTTTTGTTCTGTTAATATTAAAAAACGATCATTATCATAATTATTTTTATTACATTTTATAATCGATTTACTAATATAATCTAATGATAAATTATTCGTAGAATTTGCCGAATTTATTAATAATTTTATTGTATTATATATTATATCATATAGTAATATTAATAAACCTAAAATAGATATAAAAAGAACAATGAAAGCAAATAAAATACCTCCATAAGTAAATATTTTAAGAGCAATTTTAAAAAATTGAATATAATCTTCAAAATAATAAGTTTCTTTATCAAATTCTTTTTCTTCTTTACTTATAACATCTTTTATTACTCTTTTATTTTCTATTTCTTTTTCAACTTTATCTTTAATATTTATACTTCTAAATGCTTCTTCGACAATTTTAATTTGTTGTTTAAAATCTTCATCTGAATTATATTCAGGATTGTTTTTAATTATTTCAATATATTTATCAAAATTTTTAACAAATGAAACCTCTGTTTCTTGTAATTTTTCTTTTTTTTCTAATTTTACTTTTATTTCCTTTATTTTTTCACTAAAATTATATAATTCATTATATTTTTCATTTACTTCTATTTTCTCTGGTTTTAATTTAGATAATAATTCATCATATCTTTTTTTATATTGTCTAATATTTTCATCTCTCTTACTATCATTTATCCATTCACCATTTTTTGTATTAAATAATTCATCATATTTCAATAATTTTTTAGTATCATTAAATTCTTTATTTTCATAAACATTTTCAACAAAATCCTTATATTTTTTTTTTAAATCTTCTATAACTTCCTTTAATTCAGGATATTTAAATTCTTTTTTTAAATCATTATATAATTTTTTTATAAATTCATTTGAATTTAATTTCTTTTTAATATATAATTTAATATTTTTTATAAATTTATTAAAATCATTATTTAAAAAATCTTTTACTGTCTTTTCCGTAAAAGATTTATTATTTTTTATTAAATTACTATCTGGATTTATTTTAATTTTATCCAATAATTCATCATATTTATCATTATATTTTTTTATTAATCCATCTATTCTTCTAATAAATTCATTTATTTGTTCTTCAAATTTATCTCTATTACTATTAAATATTTGAGATATATAAAGTGTCGTTAATTCATCTTTATTCTTCTTATCTTTTTCTTCCACATTATATATTTCCTTCACTTGTCTTAATATTTGAGCATTCGTTATATCAAATTGTTTATCAATTTCATTATTAAATTCTTTAAATGATTTTTGATTATAATTTATATATTCTTTTATATTACCATTTGATAATATATCATTTATTCTTTCAATTAATACAGCAAATTTAATTAAATTATTATCAGTTGTTTCTCTAATATTTGAATAATCATATTTAAATAATTCATCTAATTCTATTAATTCATCTTGATTTTTATTATTATATTCAATGCCATTAATAAGTAATTTATCATTATTTAATGGATCTCTTTCTATATTTTTGATAAAAATATTTTTGATTTCTTTTATATTATCAAATGATAATCCAATAAATTTTGCTATTAATAATTCTAATTTAGATTTATCAACTTCTTTATTAATATCATTAAATATATCAAATAAATCTCTAATATAAGAAGTTGTCATTATCTATTTAAGAAAAATAATTAAATATATGGTATTTCATAATTAGGTTTATAAAAATGAATAATTAATAATATAATAATAACAATAAATAATATAAAATAATAAACATAAATAGACATTAATTTCGAATTACAAATATCATAAATATCAATTACGATTTTTTGAATTTGATTTTGAATTTTATTATATTCCATTTTAATAAATTCGAAAATTTCCTTATTTCCATAAAAACTTTCTCTTAATGAACCTTCAAATTGATAATTATTATCAAATATCATAAGATTATCTATTTTTAAATATAATATTGGATTAATTTTCTTCTTTAATATTTGTATATTCGGTGTATATATCATATTAAATGCTGAAAAAAAATCTTTTGCTTCTTCTAATAAATCATTATCAACAAAATATTTAAGAATTTGAAATGTAAATAATGCTGAAATTATTTTATCTTTATATAATATTCCATTTTTATCTACAAGAGTTTTAAATTTATTATTTTTTAAATTATTTGATGGTGTATGATTACGACTTATATCATCAAATATTGATTGTATATATTCATATAAACGATTAACACTAATATTATATTTCAGATCATTACATTTACCATATATAAATTTATTATCAAATTCATTCTTTTTATTAAGATAATTACATATCTTTTTATTATTAATAAATTCACTATTAATATTTGTATAAAATATACGATTTATTGAATTTAAACCCTTCCCTATATTTGTTATATATACATAATTTAATATATAATATATTATTGCTATTATAATTGATAAATAACAAAATAATATAATATATCTAAAATGTAATTCTTTATTACCTAATATTTTATTAAATATATATAATTTAACAACTACAAATATAGCAGTAGAAACATATGTTAATAACATAAAATCAATAGAAAAATAGTTATTGAAATAAAACATATTTTCTAATTGTCTAAATGAAGGACTATCGGCAAATTTTGGATTACCATTTTTAAAATATCTATATGAACTTAATTTAAAATATAAGGATATATTTTTAAATATTTCATATCCCATCCATAATAAAGATAATATCAAAAATAACCATAAACTTAATATTATAGCATCATTTATAATTCTAATATCATTACAGAATATTGCTGGTTCTTTTAATGTATCTAAATACATTTTTAATAATAAATACCCTTCATTTTTAATAAAATCAATAATTTTTAGAATTATTTTTATTATATCTTCTTTTTTCATTTATTCTAATAATTATAATGATTTAATAATCCATAAAATAATAAATACTATTATTGGAAAGGATAAACGAACCAATAATTCTTGAATTGATGTTAAATCATTTGATGATAAATATTGATTAATATAATGACATCCTATTTTTTCTAATGATATTCCAAGAATTATAACTATTGATAATATAAATAATTTCATAACCTCTCTACGAGACATTACCATTCTATCCCAAAAAGAATATTGATAACTTTGCTGAGGTCTTGGTTGAGATATTTGTATTTGTTGTTCTTGATAAGGATAATAATTAGTGAATTGTTCTGGTTTAGTTGTTTGTCTTGGTTGTGGTTGTTGTTGAGGTGGTGGTTGATATTCTTCCATTTCTTGTTGTTGTTGCGGTGGTTTTTTTTTAGGAGGTGGTTGAGGAGGTAATGGTTCAAAATCCTCTTCAAAAGCTAAATCAAGTGAAGTCATATTCTATAAATAATTAAATATTTTTAATAAATAGAAATGATTGATTATAATAATATTTTAAATTTAATTTCTTTATTACTTGCTTTTATTATTCTCTTTATTATATTATTTGGGTGTAAATGTTATAATCCATCTTCATCAATAAAAGAAAGATTTGAAAATAAAAAAGAAGAAGAAGAGAAAAAAGATAATTTAAGTAAATTTGAAAATACAATATTAGAAGGATTATCATCAGGTTCAATAACAACAAAAGATTTAACTAATTTAATACAAAATAACCAATTTACCGAACAAAATTTAGAAAATTTAATCGGTCATGTAGAAAAATTTAAAGGAGGTATGATAAAATCTTAAACATGCTCTTCATAATCTTCCTCTTCATTATATAATAATTCATTTTTCTTATATGTTTCAAATAATTTATCTCTGGAAAATTCCTCATTATCTTCTTCATCTTCTATTTCATGTTCTTTATTATAATAATTATAATCATTAAAATTATTTTTATAATTTGGATTTAATATCGATTTAAAATCACCTATTAAATTAAATTTAGGAGAATAATAATATATTATATATGTAATTATATGATTTACCCCCTTAAAATCATATAAATTATTATTCGATGCTTCAAATCGAAATGTTAATTTAGATAATTTACCTATTGGATGAAATTCCCTTGAAGGTATTTTCTGTATTTCAAATCTTTCTTCATTAAATCCTATCGTATTTACCTTAAATTTAGCAATTCCAAGATTATAATTATTATATGCCAATGAACCATATGAATGTTCTTCAATTTCCGGAGATCTAATTGTTATATATTTTTCACCTATAAAAAAAACAACACCAGGGGCAGTTATCTCATATCTATCAGATTTCGAATTATAAAAACTATGAAAAATTTTAAGAAATTTTAAATTATTCTGATATTTATTTATATATTTATATTTAATATTATCATCTTCCTTTTTTATATTCGTAGAAAATCCAAGAGTTTCCGCCATAGAACTATCATTCATATTTAATATAAATGGTTTTTGACAAGTAAATGTTATCACATTTGTTAATTCCGGTGGATTACTATATGTAATTATTTCAATCGGTGCCGGATAATTTATCGGATCCTCATTATATTTTTTTAACATTAATGAATTAAATGTAGGCATAAATGTTAATAAATTATAATTACCTACATTCATTTCAAATTTTGTAAATATATTCATATTTGTATTTAAAGGGTCTAATCCATTATTTACAATAAAATCATTTGGACTATTAGCAATATAAATATATAAATTATTATTATAAATATCTAATGAATACATTGTTCTAGGAATACTATAATCAAGTACATCTATACCTATAACATTTTTAAATGGAGTATTCATTTTAATTGAATAAAAATTTGGATCAGGATATCTAAGATAATCTCTATCTTTACTATCAACAATAAATAAAAAACTTTCTTTAACACTATTCTTTTTTAAATAATCTATATCTTCAATCGACATTTATTTTTTTAATTTGTTTTTATTTTAAATATAAATAAATAAAAAATGATTTTCTAATATATATTATAAAATATACATATGAAAGTCTCTATTTATAATAAATTCTTAATTAGAAAATATTTTAATAGACTTAAATATGCGAAACGTGTAAGAGAACAAATTGAAGAAATGAAAATTGATAATTTCGAAGAAATGTGCTTCAATGATGAAGAATGGAATTATTTAATTTAATTTTTTTAATTTTTTATTTATAGATGGCAACAAAGAATTTATTCGAATATTTCCTCGGTTTAATAGGTCAAGTTAAATTATTTCATTTTTCTACTATGAAATACTCTACTCATAAAACTCTCGATGATTTTCACGAAGGTTTAAGTGATTTAATAGATAAATTATTAGAAGTTTATATTGGTCGTTATAATAAACAACCATTAGAAATTTTTGAAATTACAATGAAAGCAACTTCTGATATAAGTAATCTTAAATCTTATTTAAATACCGAAAGAGAAGTTATCCGTGGAATTCGCAATAAGACTTTTAAAAATAATAGCGAAATACAAAATATAATTGATGAAATTATTGCCCTATTTGATAGAACAATTTATTTATGTAATCTAGATTAATTAAATAATCTCTAAACAACATTTATGACCGTTTTCAAATAATAATAATTGATATATATATTTCTTTAATAAATTCTTCGTAATTTTTATATTCGAATTTGTCTGATTTAAATCATTTGATAATATATTTTTAATAGGTACTAAAATATTTGTTATAGAATTTCCATAATGATTTAAAGAAATTATTTCATCTAAATCTATTAAATAATCATTATTATTATAATTAAGCATTTTAGATGCTACTTCTTCAACAAATGCGTGATTTCTCATATATTTATTTATTTAAAAAATTCTTTAAATCAATAATCACTAAATAACATAAAACATAATGAATTATTTGGTCTATTTATTTTTTTTGAAAATTCTGGATTTTTTTTAATATCAGGAATTTTTGAATATTTTATTATAAATTTTGTTAATAATGTGTCATCATATTTATTTGGATACATATAAATTTTTATAAATTCATTTAAATAATTTAATAATATCGTTTTAAATATTATATAACAATATATATTACATTCATCTATCCATTCCTTTCCATCTTGAATTTTAAATATTTGATGACATTTATATAATGAATAAATTAATTCCATTTTATATAATTTTCTAAATTCTATTTTATAATCTATACTTACAAATGCTAATTGTAATATCGTCGCCCATAATTCTATTATTGTCTCATTTAAAATTAATTTCGTACTTTCAGCTATATTAAAATGTTTTTTTAATAATTTATTATTTTCTTCTTTAAATATATCTTGATGTATATTTAAATCATGATGAATTAATTCATGAATAATTACTTTCGGAAATTCTTCTTTTCTAAATATATATATATCATTTCTATTAATATATGTAAAACCACTATTTATATTTTCACTTGTCATTATTCCATCTTCTTTTAATATTTTTTTAGCAGGTGAAGGAATTAAATGAATTGTCATTAATTTTCTTTTTAATATTAAAGAACCTCTTTTAATTACTCTTTTAATAAATTCTATATCTAAATTATCATTTTTATTATAATATAATTTAATTTTTAAATTTTTATATTTTATTATTTTAAATAAATTTATATCATCTATATATGATGATACTTCAGGTATATCATATTTACCTATAAAATGCTTTTTTAATTCTTTTTTAATTTCTTCTATATTCATTCTATTTAAAATTTAATAAAATTGTTTCAATTCTTTAATTATCTTTTTTAAATAATTATCCTTCTTTAAATTTATCGCAGTTTCTAAATAATATATAGAATTATATAAACTTATCTCATCTTTATTCTCATTCATCTTATTATATTTATTTAAAAATGTTTCACATATCCTCGTCGTTATCTCATATTTTAATTTTTTTAAATCTTTATCCTCTATCCATATATTATCTAAATCTTTATAATACCATTTTGATTTATCCTCATCATATTTAAAATATGTTGATATATATTCATCTTTATATACAACAGAGGCAATATCATAATGACATTTATAATTCATTTTTATTTAAAATTATAAACAATTATAATTTTTAAGTTAAATATGATAAATAATCCTTATAAAATTCTTAATATTCCTGAAAATAGTTCGATTGAAGATGTTAAAAAAGCTTATAAAAAAATAGCATTAAATTCTCATCCTGATAAATTAAATAATATCAAAGATGAAAAAGAAAAGAAAAGAAAAATTAAAGATTTTATGGATGCTACTAATGCTTATAATAAAATTCTAAATAATGATGTCGAATTCGATGAAAATTATGATTATAATGATTGGATTAAATCATTTAATGATTTTACTAATAGCGAATTATTTAAAGGAGTTGTTGATGTTATTAAAAAAATGCGTACTAAAATTAAAAAACATTCAATTTCAGTTGATATCAAATATCAAGAATTATTTAGTCCTAATAAAAAAAAATTACGTCTATTTTTAAGAAAATTAGAAGAACCTATTTATATTAATCTTGATTGTTCCAAATATCCATCTCATACTATTAATTATTTTGATGATAATGATGATGAACACGAAATTTTAATTTTAATGGATTTAATTAATGACAAAAATATTAATAATGGATTTTATCATATCGATTCAGATATTTATTTAGATATGGATATTGATATATGTGATTATTTAATTGGTGCTAAAAAAGAAATTGAATATTTTAATAATGAAATTATTGAAATTAATATTCAACCATTCACCTTTATCCATATCATCAAAAATAAAGGTATCAAAAATCAAGGAGACCTAATTATTAAATTTAATATTAAATCAATTGAAAAAGAAAAATGGTACGAATTAATAGACGCAGATAGAAAATCTATGATTGAAATCCTTTCTAAAATTAAAATGATATAAAGAAATGTTTTATTATAAATATCATATTAATAAATGCCTCCTGTGAAAAAATCTGCTCCTACCATTGAAATTCCACCAGCAGTAGTGCCTGTAAATCCTACACCTGTTCCTGTTGTAGATGAACCAAAGAAGAAGGGAGCAAAGGCAGTAGTTGTAAAGGAAGATAAACCAGTAGTTAAGGAAGAGGTTAAGGAAGTAGTGAAGGAAGAAGGAGCAGAAGATAAGGAAGTTGTTGAGGATGTATTTAAGGTTCTAGTTGATAAGATTTCAAGTCTAACTACTCTTAATAAGGAAATTCAAGTAGCACTCAAACAAGTTTCAAAGGATTATGACAAACTTAAAAAAATTGTTGATAAAATTCAAAAGAAACGTGAAAATGCTCGCAAGTCTCCTTCTGGTTTTGCTAAACCAAATAAGATTAGTGATGAACTATGTGATTTTATCGGCGTTCCATATGGAACTGAAAAATCACGAACGGATATCACACGATTTATTAATAGTTATGTGAAGGAACATAATCTTAATAAACCTGATAATAAACGTATTATTCTTCCTGATGATAAACTTAAAAAAATCCTTAATGTTAAGGAAGGTGATGTAGTTACTTTCTTTGTTCTTCAACGACTAATTTCTCATCATTTTCCACCAAAGAAATAAAAAATCAAATAATATGAATTTTATTTGAGACATAATTAATTCTCAATAAATTCTTTATTTTTCTCATAAATAAATTATCTACTTTTTTATTTATCTTTTCTGAATTATCAGAAAATTCAATAAATTCATTATTATTCTGTGAATTTAATAATCCAATTGATGTATCAATGAAACAAGATTTCATCTAAGTTATCTTTATTTATAATTTATTAATCAATTATTTTTTTTTATTCATTTAAATCAATACGATTTCCTTTTAAAAATACTAATTGATATTCATTCCATAATACATTTCTATATTTTGAATACATTAAATCTGATAAAAATTTCTTATTATATTCATGTGGTTTTTTCTCTCTAAATGTAAAATCAACCCCTTTATAATAATTACATAAAGCACCTATATTCCATCCATTATCTATTATATGTCTCGACATTAATATTTCTTTTTGTTGAATACATTCATCTTTATTTGTTGTATTATAATTTAATATAAATATTTTTCTATCTATTAAAAAATTTAATGTAGATTTATTCATACAAAAAAAATACGATTGAACATGACTCAGAAATAACGGATCTCTCTCTGTATTTATCGTAATTCCATATAATTTCACATTATTATCCTCATTTAATCCATTTATAAATATTGAAGTCCATCTATCTTTATAATAATCCGGTATAAACATACCCGTAACCGATGAATTAAGAAATATAAAATATTCATAATTTTTATATAATTCATCTCTTAATATTGCCTCACTCCATCCTCCAAAATCAAATCCTAAATTATTTCTTCTTATTATCTTCACATATGACGGCAAATTTAAATTTTCTTTATATCCATTTGATATAACTATAAAATCTACATTATCGTCTTTAAATATACATTTATTAAAAAAAAGTTCAACTCTTTCATTTATCTCATGAAATACATATAAAACTAATATTTTTCCCATATTGATTTATATAAAAATAAATTTATAAGGTTTATATGATTTTTTTATATATTATTGATATTAATTCTTTTAATTTTTCTGATGAATATCCTAATTTATTAAATGATGTTTTATTATCTATTATTAAACTCATATATAAATCCATTACAATATTTTTAACCTTTGCCCCATATTGCTTTTTTGAACTCATAAATCCCCTTATCTTATCATTCTCATTAAAAAATTCCAATAATAATTTTTCTATATCCGTATTTATTCTATATTTATGTTTATTTATTTCCGTCGATTTTTCTAAATCCCATATCACAAATATATATCCTAAATTTCTTATCTCACATTTTTTATCTTCATACATATATTCAAAATTTTTATTTTTTTTTGATATCTTATGATATAAGAAATTTCCTGAATGACTATCATTATGTATTTTCCCTGTTATTCTATAAAAATCTATTAATGACATTAAACATTGATATAAAGCATTTATTATTAAATCATCATTATCATAATTATCATTTAAAAATTGTTTTAAATCTCCATCAGCAAGTTCATTAAAATATATTATAAATGGATTTTTTATAAATTTATGAAATATTGTCGGATATTTTTCATAATCTTTTATAGGTTCATATATATTATATGAATATAATAATGGAAAATTATTACTTTTATTTTCAATTACTGCCCTCGTAACTGTCTTAAATGTATCTAATTCATTTGTCTTATTTTTATTATATTTTGTAATTTTTATAGCAATTTTATAATTTTCAATCTCTCCCATTAATATTAAACCATTTTTACTTTCACTACCTATCTTTTTTATAATCTTAATATTTCCTATATATATATCCTTCCCATCTATTTTTAATTCTCCCACATCTTTTATCAAAGATTTAATCTTTTTATAATTATCAATTCTCTTCTCATCTTCATCATTAACTTTTGATTTTTTCTCAACCTCTTCCTTAACCACTTTTGGAGGTCTTCCTCTCGATTTCTTTATAACCTCTTCCTTAACCACTTTTGGAGGTCTTCCTCTCGATTTCTTTATAACCTCTTCCTTAACCACTTTTGGAGGTCTTCCTCTCGGTTTTTTAATAACTTCTTCTTCCTTAACCACTTTTGGCGGTCTTCCTCTTGGTTTTTTTTCCATTATAATTATTATATATATATTTTATCATTTTTTGTAAAATTAAATATATAAAAGAATTATTAATCTATTTTAATTAATAATGGATGATAATTATTTAAATGATGTTTGGTCTCTTTATTTCCATGATCCATATGATATGAATTGGGAAGCAAACTCATATAAATTCATCACAACTATTAGCAGTATTGAAGATTTTGTAAATGTTTATAAATCTTTTAATGATTTATGGATTAGAGGAATGTTTTTTATTATGAGAGAACATATAACACCACGCTGGGAAGATGATAATAATAAAAATGGTGGTTGTTTTTCTCTTAAAATAAATAAAGAAGATGTTATCGAAAAATTATTCGAATTAACTTCATTAATTATTGGTGAAACTCTTGGAAAAGATGATTTAATTTCGACTAATATAAATGGTATATCTATTAGTCCAAAAAAAAATTATTATATTATTAGAGTTTGGATTAAATCTAATCAAAATATTAATAAAGATAATTATAATTTTAATCTCCCTTCTTATTCAACTCTAATGTATAAATCACATATAGATTATATATAAATATTATTATCATTAATTATTTATTATAAAAATGATTGATAACCTCTATTCTATTATTATTAATAATCCTATTATAATAGAAACCTTATTTAATCTTGAAACATACGAATTAACAACTATAAATCCTAATAAAAGAATAATTATTAAAAAATCTAATTTTGATAATATTTATAAATATATTCCTATTCTTAAAGATTTTTTTAATGAAATATTTATAAATGATAATGAATTTTCTTATATTATTACAGAAACTTTTGAAATAGATTATATAAAATATGAAATTAAATTACATAAAAATAATATTTTTGATAATTATGATTATTTATATAAATTTAGCTTTTTAATTTATTTATCATTTGATAAAAATAATAAAAATAAAATTAATATCCATCTCGAAAATAATAAAATTAATACTTATGACAAAAATTTAATAAATCAAACTATTATTTATATTATCACAAATTATCTCGAAAATGAACAAATGGAATTTATTAAAATTAATACAATCAATAATAAATTAAAACCCATCTTCTCATCTCTTAATCCTCATTCTTTTGAGCTAAACATAATCTAACAGTTCCCATTGATGCTATCGAATATTGAAGAATTATTGGATACGCATTTTTTAAATATATCTCAACTGATGATGATAAATTAGTACATTTCGTAAATATACTTAAATATTTTAAACTAAATACTCCTTGAATAACTTCTTTCGTCCCTTCCTTAACCATTTCATTATTTTTCCTCATATTAATATTTTGCGATTTCTCTGTTCCTAATATAGTTTCTTGACAACAAAATTCGCCTTGACAACTTAATATTAATTTATCATTCTCATTCTTAATCTCTATAAATTCTGCCAAATTGTGCATATCTCTTATAATTTTCTGTAAATATGATGAAGGCATCGTTATTATCGTATTAAAATCCTGTGGAGGTATATCTACATTCACAACATCTATATCTAACATAGATAATTTATATGTTGTCTTCACATTTCTTTCCCCATTTTCAATCGTAATTCCAAGAATATTTGGATCATTTTTAAGAATAAATAATGATAATATATCGCTATTTGTAATCGTCTTTATTAACATATGAAATTTAAGCATATTTATTCCTACATATAATTTCTTCTCACAATAATATCTCTCGAATTTTTCCGCTTCTAATTTTAAATGAATTAGAACAATATGAGTATTATCTAATGCTATTATTTTCATCCCTGTATCATCAAATTCTAAATTAACATCCATTAATATCTCCTTCATCGCATCTATCACTAATTTTATTGTTGATGCTTGAATTGTTTTTATATTCAATAAATATTCACTATTATTGATATTATTATTCATATTAAAAATAATTATTATTCTTTCTTTAAATCATTAGAAAATAACAAGTTTCATTTTTATGATTTATATATATATTTAGATTTATCATCTTCTCTTATTTCCTGTTGTTTTGAATTAATTAAAATTCCCATTGTATCATTAAAATTTTGAAATGTTGGATTATTAATCGTTCTAAATCCTTTACTTAAAAATTTATCCATTGTACTTGGTTCTTTTTTTTTATTCATACTTTTCTCTTTTTCCGTCTGGGTATTTATTATATTATATAATTCATTATAAGTATATGTCTCCATCTTAATTTATAAATATAAAAAAATGATATATTTATAATATTTAAATTATTAATAATGTCCTCAAATATTATTGATACTCTCGATAATTTTATTGATTTCTCTAATATTTATAATAATGATTTTATTAGTATATATTTAATTAATAAAAATATTATAATTGAAACAGATTTAAATTATTATCCATTTATATTATTCAAAAATCATTATAGATTTAATGAAAACTTAAAATATAATATTATAAATTTAATTAATCTAATTAAAAAAAATTTAAATGATTATTCTGATTATGAAATTATTGATAATACTAAATGTTTAATTATTGATACTATTTGTAAAATAAATCCTAATTGTTTATGCCCTATTATCTATAAATATAAATTAAATTTTAATTATAAATATTATAATCAACATAATATTATTAAAAAAATAATTGATGCTGGTAAAATTCAAGAAGATTTTAATAAATCCATTGAATTAAAATTACAAATTCAAGATGATTTTAATAAATCTATCGAAAAACATTTTAAATATAATAAATTTAAATTATATATATCATTATTATTATTTATTTCTATTAATTCATTTATTTTCTTGAATTTTAAATTATAAATTTTTTTTACATATTTATATTAAATGCAAATATTTGTTAAAACTCTCACTGGTAAAACTATGACATTAGAAGTCGAATCTTCTGACACTATCGATATGATTAAATCAAAAATTCAAGATAAAGAAGGTATCCCTCCCGATCAACAAAGACTTATTTTTGCCGGAAAACAATTAGAAGATGGTAGAACATTATCTGATTATAATATACAAAAAGAAGCAACTCTTCATTTAGTTCTAAGATTAAGAGGTGGTTAAATTATTACCCCGCATCTTTTTCATCATCTTATTCATTTCCCCGTCAAATATATCACATGTCTCTCTTATTTCACCCCATTCCTTCTGTTCTTTTGTCTGTTCCTTTATTGTATCCTTTATATCCCATAATTCCATTAAAGAATTCATATAATTATTATTATTCTTCTCATATATTTCTTTTATTAATTCTTCACTTATATTCGCTGGCGCTTGTCTTATTAATTCATCCATATCTATTTTAATTTAGATAATAAAAAACAAAAATATATTAATTAACTCTCAAATTTGATGAGTTAATTTCCATTTTTTAACTTTTTATATATTTCCTGTAATCTATTACATTCTCGCAAAAAATCCCCACTACTAATTTCATCCATTTTTTCATATAATTCCTCCATCTCTTTCTCAATATCGCTTATTGTTAATTTCTTATTATTTGGAACACTCTGACTCCCTCTCATCAATTTTAAATGTTTATTTGTCAGCATATGTTTCTTCAAATAGTATCTACCAACATAACAACCACAAGCACAGCAAACTGTTGAAGCAGTCGGCATTAGCGAGATAAATATTTTAAGAATATATTTAAATCATTTTAATTATATTTTATTTTTAGTTTAATACAAATATTCATTTTTCTCATTTATTTATAAAAAGAGATGAATTCTCATATAAATAATAATACTACTTCAAGAAATTTTTTACAAATTCTTGAAATATTACCTTCATATACCAATGGCAACTTCACATATTTACAAAATAATTATGCCTATTTAATATTTAATTCTAATGGTTCTGTTCTATTTAAAGAAGATACTCCTTGCGAAATATTAATTGTCGGTGCCGGTGGTCGTGGTGGTAGTCTTTCAACTTTTGGAGGTTCAGGTGGTGGCGGTTGTGGTGAAATTAAATATTACCCTTCTTTCTTATTATCCTCAAATAATTATGATATTAATATCGGTATTGATAGTGCTGATAGCAATCTACGAATTTCTAAAATTATTAATAAAAATAAAGAAATTATTATTAATTCTATTGGTGGCGGTGATGGTGCCTATTGGGATGGTTCTTCATATGGTTCTATTCAACGATTTCCACCACAATCTTTCACATCAAATACACCCATTTTATTAACTACTTATAATAATAAAACTTGTTATAAATCTACTATTATCGTTAATTCTAACTCTTATGATATTTATTATAGTTCTAAATTTAGTTCATATGATGCTATTAATCTATTTAATTGTTTAGAACCATCTAATGTAATCGAAACCGTCTTTCAAAAAAGTCAATATAATACTCTATCACCATTTACTTATATTAAATCAAATTTTCTTTTTGAAAGTACATATAAAGGCGATTGGGTTTTTATAAAATTACCCATTCCTATATCCCTAACATCCTATTCTTTCTTTCAAAATACAACTGAACTCGGTGGATCACCTAATAATTATAGAATTTATGGTTCTATTGATGGCATTAATTGGACTATTATTACTTCAAGAAGTTCTAGCGTTCCTCTTTCATATTCATCTTATAAATTTACTGATAATAATTTATCAACAAATATACCTCCATATTTATATTTTGGTTTAGTCGTTAATTCCATTCTTAATAATATCGGTTATCTAAATTTTAATGAATGGGTTTTATATGGAAAACCTATTATTATTACTCCTCCTACTTTAAATGGCGGTAATTCTATTTTTAATCTTCCTTCTAATCAAATTCAAGGAGGTTTCGGTGGTTCTTATTCAAATCTTAATTTAATTAAAACTATTCAAGAAGATAATACATCTATTTTTATCCCTTACGATAATCATTTCTTCAAAATTAATAAAAATCCTATTAATACCTATTTAAATTCTGGAATTTATTCAGCAATTTTTAATGAAGGTATTATCACATTTAATAATCAAACATATTATTCTTATCCTGTTTTAACAACAGATCCGGTACATTGGTTTAAATTTAATTCTAATTCTGGTTTTAATGATAATCTTATAATTTCTGGTAATATTACTAAAAATATTAATGATATATATTTCGAATATGGTTCTTATTTAACACCTACCATTACACAATTATCAAATAATAATGGTATCTCAATATCTTTCTGGATTAAACCTGAAATTTCAATCGGTGATTATCTATGGATTTTTAAAACTACTGATAATCCTAATGAATATATCTCATTTCATCAAAATCAATTCAAAATATCTAATAATGGTGTTATCACTTCTGTAAATTTCTCTAATAATATTCTCGACGGTTTATATCATCATTTCGTATGTTCTATAAATCCCTCCGGTAAAATTTATGTCGCTTGTGATGGAATTTATTATGAAAATTCTTCTTTAAATCCTTTTATTATTAAATCATATATAAATGGAACTATTGGCAAATTCTTTCAAGGTTATATGAAAGATTTTAGAATTTATCTTAAAACACTCGATTTAAATGATATTAAAGAATTATTTAAAGGCAGAATTGAAATCTTCTATAATAGATATAGTGAATTAATTACCACTACAAATATTCAAATTGGTTCTGGTGGTATTGGTGGAACTTCTAATTCAATACCTACTATTAAAAATTTTTATGGTGATGGCGGTGATGCTAATAATGGTCTTGGATTTAATGGAATAATTATTATTAAATATCCATATCCTTATTTTAATACAATAATAACTCCTTATAAATTTCCTAATTCACAATTTCTTAAATTTAGTAGTTCAAATAATCCCTCTGGAATTTCTTTTAAACTTCTTCAAAATTATAATGATAATCGTTTATTTTCTATTGATAATTTAAATTTTCTTATTTCTTCAAATGCTCCTTATATTTATTCAACTTCTAATATAAATATTAATGGTTTATATATTAATTCTAATAATATAGGTTTTGGTACTAATAACGGAATTAATAATTCATTATCTATTAATAATTTCACAATTCAAAAATATAATTCTAATATATCTTTTATTAATTCATCCGGTTTTATAGGTATTGGTACTACAAACCCTATAAATTTTTTTGATATTCGTAATAATGTTTCTATGTCTAAATTAAATATTGGTTCTTTCTACAATTCAAATAGTAATTTAAATATTTTTGGTAATAGTATCATAACAGGTTATGCTAATATTAGTAATTTAATTCTTAATGGTATTATCTATAAAAATAATGGTATTCCATATATTGATAGTGGTTGGACTACTATAAATAATAATATCTTCAATTCTTATTCTGTTGTAGGTATTGGAACCACTTTTCCTCGTTTTCAAAATCGTCTCGATGTATTTGGAACAATCAAATGTAATGAAGTTAATGTAAATGGTGCTATATTAACTAATGAATTTATTCGAAAATCTGGTACAACTGTTGAAACTATTTATTTAGGAACTTTAAAAACATCATATGGTGGAACTGGTAATAATTCATTTACTTCTAATCAAATTCTCAATTCTTCTATTCTTTGGTCTAATAAATTATTAACAGTTTTTGGAAATTTAAATAATTGTAATATGAATAATGAAAGACTTGTTCTTAATGATGGTATTAGAATTGGTAATATATTAATTAATAAATTTGGTATTAGTAATAATTATGAAAATAGTAATATTATTATTAGTAGTAATTTATTTATAAAATCTAATATTGGCATTGGTACTACTAATCCTTTAAATATGCTTGATATTCGTGGTAATATGAATATTAATAAAAATCTAATTTTAAATAATATAAGTAATAATGAATTTTTAAATGGGAAAATTTTGAATGTTAGTAATATTTCTATCGAAAATACAGGAAAAATTAATAGATATTTGAGTAGATGGGGAAATAATAATAATTATATGGCATATGTTGGTATTGGAACAACTAATCCACAAAATTCTCTCGATATATATGGAAATTTAAAATTAAATGGTGTTTTAAATATTAGTAATATAAGTAATAATTTAATATTAAATGGAGTTTTTTTAAATATTAGTAATATCTATATTGAAAATTCAGTTATTACTTATAAAAATAATAATAATTTTATTGGTAGTAGATGGAGTTTAAGTAATTCTAATATTATTTATAATTCAGGTTTTGTTGGAATACGAACAAATATTATTGATAGTAATTTAACTATTAATGGAAATGTTGCCATAAAAGGTTTTTTAAATATGAATAGTTCAAATATAAGTAATATTAATTGGTTTAATGGAAAAATTCTAAATATTAGTAATTTACGATTTTTAACAAATTCTTCTGGTATCATAAATTTTATTAATGGTAATACTTTTAATCTTAATAATTGGACTTCTTATGATGATAATACAAATACTTTATTTCAAACTTTTAATTATACCGGTACTATCCAAACTTTTAATGTTCCTGCTGGTGTTTCTTCTATAAATATTTATTGTTGGGGTGCTGGTGGTGGTAGCGGTAGTACTTATAATAATCAAGCAGGAGGTGATGGTGGTTTTGTTAAAGCAACTTTAAATGTTTCTTATATATCTTCATTAAAAATTATTGTAGGTCAAGGTGGTAGAAAAGCTGTAAATGCTAGCTCATCTGGATCAGCATTTGGTGGTGGTGGTTCCGGTTATGCTGGTGGTGGTTGGGAATTAGGCGGAGGAGGTGGTTTATCGGGTATATTTGTAGATAATGCGAATATGACTGTTACTGGAACAAATATTAATACAAATGCTATACCTATTATTATATCAGGTGCTGGAGGTGCTTCTGGTGGATATAGTGGAATTACTACAGCATTTCCCGGTGGAAATGGTGGTTCAAATACAGGTAATGATTGCGGAACAGGATCAGAAGGAGGTAAAGGAGCAACTTTATCAGCAGGAGGTTTAGGAGGAACAGGAACAGCTGGTGCTGATTCATTTGGTATTCAAGGAACATTATTTAATGGTGCTAATGGAAATTCAAGATATGGTGGTGGTGGTGGTGGTGGTTATTATGGAGGTGGTGGTGGTGGTTTTGGTAATAGTATAGTTGGAGGAGGTGGTGGTGGTTCATCATATTTAAATACGACAAATTATCAAATAACAAATATTACAAATTTAAAAACACTTACAAATAATTCAAGAAGTCCTCCTGGAACTACTGAGAAATATTATCAATCTGGAATAGCAACAGGAGCAGTAGCAGGATTAAATAATGGTGGAGATGGTTTAATAGTAATTGAATATTTAACAAAGAAATCATATTATAATTATGGATATGTTGGAATAAAAACAATTTCAAATCAATCAAATTCAATTGATATCAATGGAGATTTAAATTTATCTGGAAATATTACAAATTCAAATAATCAATTATTTAATTTCGAAAATTTTTCTGGTTCTATTACAACAAATCCTGTTGTAAATATTATTAATAATTCTTTTAATAATTCATATGGATATTATCAATTCACAAGTATTACAAATACTATAACATTTAATAGAGATATATTATGCGATGTTCTTGTTGTTGGTGCGGGTGGTAATGGTGGTTCTGGTGCTTATTCTGGTGGTGGAGGTGCTGGTGAAGTTATATATCAACCAAATTATTTATTCCAAAAAGGTTCATATGTTTTAACAGTTGGAACAAGTTCAACTGATATTAATAATAGAATAAGTAAAATTACAAAAGGAAGTACAGATATATTTAAAGCATTAGGAGGTGGTAATGGAAATGTTAATGTAATTTCTATAACTGGAACTGGTAATTCAATTGTAACCGGAACAGGAAATTCAATTTATTTAGCAACAGATAATGAATATTTTAAATATGCTTTTTTTGCTAATACTGGAACTTTTAAAATTGACAAGGATATGGTTTGTGATATTTTAATTGTTGGTGGTGGTGGTGGAGGTGGTAGAAATGATGGATGGGAAGGTGGTGGAGGTGGTGGTGCAGGTGGTGTTGGTATTGGAACAATTAATTTAAAAAAAGATATAACATATAATATAACAATTGGTTCAGGTGGAAATGCTTCAACAAATGGCGGAGATACAACAATAATTGGCGATTTAATTAATGAAAGAGCATATGGTGGTGGTGGAGGTGGATGGGGACCGGGAAATAATGGTGGTTCAGGTAGTGGTGGTACAGGTAATGGACAACAACGACCAGGAGGTACTGCAACAAAAGGATTATCTTCATCATCAGGATTAAATGCTAATATAATTTATTATGGAAATGGCGGTGGAACTGGTAATTGGGATTCTTGTGGTGGTGGCGGAGGTGGTGCCGGTAATGCGGGAAATAGTAATGGAAATGGTGGAAATGGTATTCCATCATCTATTACAGGAACATCAACATATTATGGTGGAGGAGGAGGCGGTGCTGCAAATAGATATGGAGGATCACCAGGTTCAGGAGGACTTGGTGGAGGTGGTACAGGTGGTAATCGAAGTAATCCAGCATCAGGAATATCAAATACTGGAGGAGGTGGTGGTGGCGCTTCATTTATAGATGGTGGAAATGGTGGTTCTGGTGTAATTATTATAAGATTTTTATATTTTACAAATAATATAATTACAAAATCAATTTATAATTATTTACTATCACAACGAACATTATTAATAAATTATTATAATCAAATTATTTTAACTAATGGAACATATAATATTAATTTTAATAATGGAAGTATTTATATCGGCGATAATTCTTTATATGTTGCCCCTTGGGGTGCTTATTTTGCGGATGATTGGTCTAATACTACTCTTTTAGATAGTTCAGGTAATGGAAGACATGCTACAACATCCGGAACTATAACAAAAACAACAGGAAGCGGTAATGGAGCAACAGGTGCAATTACATATATTAGTGGAGGAACATCAGCAACTGTTAGTTGGCCTTCTGGAAGTATTCCAGCAAATTTTACTATTTTAAGTTTGACGAGATATAATGGTGGTTCAAGAGGTAGAATTCTTAATGGTAATACTGGTAATTGGTTACATGGTCATTGGTCGAGTGGTAGAGGTGTTGCTCATTATGAATTTTTTGTAACCCCCGGGACATCAATAGGTATTTTAGATGATTGGGTTTGTACTATTGGAAAAAATAGTGGTTCAATATCTAGTAATATATTAGTTGATGGTGTAGGGAGAGGTAATGCTACTGGTGGAACAGGAGGACAAGATTTAAGAATTAATTTAGGTAATATTAATGAAGTTAGTGATTGGGCATTATGTTGTGTTATTATTTATAATAGTATTCTTTCTGATGATTATATGATTAAATTAAATAATTATATTAATACATATAAATCAACTGGAAATATATTAGATCTTAAATCGAATATTTTTGGTATTGTTAATAATTCTTATCCTATTATAAAAGATGAAAAACAATATCCTCCTAAATTATATGATAGTTCAACAGCGCAAACATCAATAACTGGAGAATTAACTAATATATCTCCTACAACTTTTTATAAAGAAACATTTACTATAAATTCATATTCAAATGGTTATGGTATAGGAATATATACAATATATACATCATCTATGTATGATAGTGGTGCTGGAAGAATAAATTTATTTAATTATAATAATTCTGATGATGCTCCTCATTGGAGTGCTTCTAGTTATACAGCACCAAATGGAACTTATCCAGGTTCTAGTTATATAGTTAGTGGATATACAGGTGATTGGATTATTATAAAATTACCAATTCAAATAATATTAACATCTTTTTCATTTTATTATCGTCCATCTTTAATTTCAAGATGTCCATCATTATGGAAATGTTATGGTTCAAATGATGGTATAACATTTACAGAAATTACAGAAGCATCAAATTCTAGTATAGAATTAACATTTATAAATTATTCATTAGGTTATTATAAACAAATACTTAAATCATTCTCTACCCTATATTCATATATAGGATTCGTATTTAATAAACTTATCGGAGGAAATGCTAATGCTTATATATTAAATTTTAGTGAAATACAATTATTTGGAAGAGAAACAAATTCAATTATTGATCCTTATATTTGGTATAAATTTGATGATAGTTCTACTAATATGCTTATTGATACTATTAACGCAACTAATAATCTTATTAATAATAATACTACATATGATAATATAAATTTTGTTAAAGGTACTGGAAGTATAAAATTTACAGCATCTTCATCTCAATATGCTTTATTACCAAATAATTTTAATTGGAATACTATAAATACTACAAATGGAATAAGTTTTTCTTGGTGGGCAAGAAATAATAGTTCTTCTGGTTCATGGGCAAGAATATGGGATTTTGGAATTAAAAATACAACAAATGCTACTCAAGGAAGTAGATATATAATGGTTTCTAAACTTAGTACAGGAACAGATCATAGATTTGAAATAACTAATCCTGCTGAAAATTCTACAGGTAATTCTTATTATTTCGATACATCAGGAGTTAATTATTTTGATAGTACATGGAGACATTATGTTTGGACTATTAATCCAACTGGTATTTGGAATATTTATATTAATAATATAAAAATTTTAGATAACACTCAAAAAATAGTAATACAAACAATGACACAGGCAAATGTAATTAATAATTTTGGAAGATCTTTATTTACTAATGATGGATATTATGATGGTAATATAGATGATTTTAGAATTTATAATTTAGTTTTAACTCCAAATCAAGTAAATGAATTATATAATGGGAGAGTTGAAATTAGTCAATCAACATCTTCTGTTATAATTAGTTCAGGAGGTTCTGGTGGAGGAAGTTATTTAAATAAAAATAATCAATCTGTGGCAATGACTAAATGGAATAATCTTTATTCATATGTATCTAATGGATTAAATGGAACTACTTTAAAAGGTGGTGATGGTGGTTCTTCATTATTTAAATCAACTTATAATTTAACTGGTACTAATCAATTAATTGCTTTTGGAGGTTTTGGTGCTACTGCTTCTTCAATAGCAATTTCTAAAAGTATAAATGGAAGTGGTGGTGATGGTAATGGAGGTTCTGGTGTAAGTGGAATTATTATAATTAAAATTCTTAAAAATATACAAAATTTTAATCTTATTAGAAATTATTTATTTAATAATAATATTTATAATTATTCAATTTTAAAAGATATTATTCCGACTGCTTGGTATAAATTTGAAGATATTACTAATCTTGGTAAAGATGATTTTAATATTTATAATTTTACTAATTATAATTCCGTTAGTTATAATTCAACTAATTTTATTAAAGGTTCTGGTTCAGCATCTTTTGATGGTACTTATAGTAGATATTTAAATGGAACTGGTGTAAATATTAATAATAAAAGTTTTAGTATATCTTTCTGGATTTATCCAACAAATTTAAATAATTGTTTTATTTATTCTAGTGATAATTCGAATCCAACTATAAGAACTGCTTTACATATTGGATATAGAAATTCTACTAATTTTACATTTGCTTTTTGGGGTGATGATTTAGATATTACTATATCAAATCATTTAAATGTCTGGAATTTTTTTACATTAACTTATAATATATTAAATAATGAAAAAATAATTTATATAAATGGAATATTAGTAATATCAGGAATTTCAGGCGGTGCTCTGAATTGTCCGCAAAATTATAATATTGGAAGAGGTTTTATGGGAGATAGTTATTATTCAGGTTTAATGGATGATTTTAGAATTTATTCAGGAATAGTATTATCAAAATCACAAATAATAGAAATATATGAAAATTCAAAAATAAATTTTATTATTAATGGTAATTTAATATCTATTGGTTGTAATTTTATTGCTCCAATAAATGATTATCCATTATTAACATATGGAAATAATAATATAATAAATCCATTTGTTTGGTATAAATTTGATGATTCAACTAATCTTGGAAAAGATGAAATGAATAATCATAATTTAGTTAATACTGGTATTGTTGAATATTATTCAGCTGATTATAAATATGGTTCAGGTAGTTCAAAATTTAATGATTTAAATCAACAATATTTGATTAAGAGTAATTCTTTTAATTTAAATTCGAAAGATTTTAGTATTTGTTTTTGGATAAAACGAGATTCAAATAATAAACATGATGAAATAATGATTATTGGAAATAATAAATCATCATTAAATTTAATAGATATTGCTATATATAGTACAAATTTAATAGCATTTAATTGGTGGGCAGAAGATTTTGTTACTGATATTGGATATTCAGATGCTGGTTCATGGGTTCATCTTTGTTTTACATATAAAACAGGAATAAAATATAAAAGTATATATCGTAATGGAGTTAATATAAAATCGGGAACAACAGCGAATGAAGTTTTAACTAATAATGAAATACGGATTGGAGCAGATATAAATTTGAGAGCATTTAAAGGTTTATTAGATGATTTTCGTATATATGATTTTACATTAACTGATACACAAATTCAACAAATATATAATGATACAACATATACTATATTAAATAATTATCAAAATAATATATATTCATCATCATCATCAAATTTCACTAATCCATTTATAATAACATCAAATAAAAATATTGAATTATTATCATATACGAATAATACATCAAATTCATTATTATTACAATCAAATATAAATATTATAATAAATAATAATAATGTATCAACTATTAATTCAAATATTATTACTATTAAAAATTCATTAGATATTAAGGGAAATTCTGGAACTATAACAAATCAAGGAGGGGCATTTATAACAACGAGTATAACAACACCATATGATTATTCGAATTATTATAAACCAGAATATACAACATTTTCATTAAGAACTGTTGATAATATTATATGTGGTAAAAATAGTTATGCGTTAAGTGATAATAGAATTAAAAGAAATATTAATGATATAAATGATGAAAAATCTTTAAATATGATTTTAAAAATTGAACCAAAAATATATAAATATATAGATAATATAGGAAGAACAAATTCTAATGTATATGGATTTATAGCACAACAGATAAGAGATGTTTTACCAGAAGCAACAGAATTAACATCTAAATATATTCCGAATATATTTAAATTGGGAAAAATAAATAGAAATATAATTAATTTAAGTGATGAGGATTTAAATAAAATAAATATAGGAGATGAATTACAAATATATACAAAAAATAATTCATATGAAGTTAAAATAATATCAAAATATAATAATGGAATAATAATAGATAAATATATTTATGAGATAGATATATTTATATATGGAGTTAAAATCAAAGATTTTCATATAATAGATAAAAGTTATTTATATACATTAAATATATGTGCTACACAGGAATTAGTAAGAATTCTAGAAGGACTTAAAGAACGAATAAATAATCTTTAAAAGATTTTATTTAAAGCTTTTTTGGGGTTCCATTCAAAAATATATTTATCTTTATTTTTTTTTAATTTTTGAATATCAATTGAATATGATTTTAAATGTTTTATATTATTATTATCAAATTTATTTATTGGAAATGAAATTTCTATTCCTAATTCATTTGATTTATATGGATATTCATTACCATGTAAAATTTCTTGTGGATGAATACATGCCTTTTTTATACATGTTTTAGGGTCTATTTCCATTGGAACACCATCACTACCTAAACTATAAAGATATTTATATGAAATATCTTTTTGTAATTCGTAAATATGTAAATAACATTCGATATAATTAGATGATTTTTCATTTATTTCTAATGCTATCCATATTGATATTACAAAATCTAAACCAAAATAAATAACTTCACTTTTATCATTTGAAGATTTAAGAATATATGGATCTTTAAATATTGAACATCTAAATAATAAAGTTCCTTTTGATAATTTATTTTTATTCATATAATACATATCAATTATTTCATATAAAATTTTCCAATATCTAGTATTTCTATTTATTAAAGGTCCGTCATATTTCCCCTTATCTATGTTAATAATAAAATTAATATTTTTTAATTTAAAATTATGATGAGGCGGATAAATTAATAATGAATTCATTTAATATTATATTATTTTTCTTTTTCATAAATAATAATATCTTTTATATATGGTGTTAAAACATCTTCAACAATTAATAAAGGATTAAATTCGTCATGATTCATAAATATTTTTAATAATTGTTCTGAAAAACCAGAAATCATAGCAGTTCCTTCAACATTACAATTAACAGGAAATGTTTCATCATGATCTGAATTTAAATTCCAGAATATAAATTTAGGAGGTGTATAATTATTTTTTTTATATATTTCTATGATATGATTATAAGTTGTATTTAAATCATCTTCATTATTATTTGCTTTATCAAATTGCATATCTGTTAATACAAAAATCTTTTTTGGCATTTTTTCATCAGGAATTGAAAACATATTTCCTAAATTAACAATCAATTTAGAACAAGATATAAAATTTGTATTAAATCCAACAGGTATTTTTAAAAGTTCTTTATAACATTTAAATAAACTATCTGAATTTAGATTAACAATTGTTGGTATTTCACTAAAAGAAATTATCTTTTTATTAAATGAACCTTCACAACACATTGAAATTAAAATACCAAGTGAAATAGCACATCTCGCAGGTATATCACCATTACTAGCATTAAACATAGAACCTGACATATCAATTATAGGAATAGCATTTTTTAATATTCCAGAAGATTTAATATTATCAACAATTGTTTTCCATTGTAATTCAATTGTTTCATTTTCTTCATCATTATCTAAATAATATTTTAATAATTCATGTGGAAGAATTCCTGTAACATTTATTTTAGCTTTACCATTACGAACATCTTCAAGATATTTAATATATCTATCTTTATCATGTTTAACAAATGCGTCTAAATATTTCTTAGAAGCAATACTTGGAACATTTGAATATGTAATTTTATCCCATTCATTATTACACATCATAGTTTCTACAATTTGAATTTTCTTTCTTAATGGAACTAAATATTCCTTTCTATATTTTTCCATTTTATATTTATCATCATATGAATAAAGAATAGATGCTATTTTATGTGCTAATTTTTTTCTTTTATCATTTCTATCATTTTCACTTGGTGCCCATTTAGCACATAATGATATTGGTTTATCTTCATTCAATAAATTTATATCTTCTTTTAATTTATTAGCAATTAATTCTAATTCAAAATTTATTTTATTTACAAAATATGAAATATATAATAAATCTTTCCAACATCCATATTTATTTATATAATTCATAATATTTAATTTATATGTTTCTGGTTTTTTAACTCTTAACCATAACATACATTGATTTGAAATCTTTTTTTCTTTTTTACCATTTACTCTATCTCTACCATTAAATATAATCGCTATTGTTTGATATGGATTTATCTTCCAACATTCCTCTAAATATTTATAATTTATATGTGTTTTTAATGTTCTCGAATACATCATAAAATAATCTACAATTACATTTCCTGATGTTTTAAGAGACATAGCACCATTTTCAGTATATGTTATATCAGACATTATATTTTTAATAATTAATAAATTTTATATCAATTTATAAAAAATTATATAAGAATTAGATTTTATTATTAAATAATAAATTAATTTCGTATTTTGTTATAAAATACATCCAGCAATTTAAAAAATAGTTTAATCAAATTCGTATTTTGTTATAAAATACATCCAGCAATTTAAAAAATAGTTTAATCAAATTCGTATTTTGTTATAAAATACATCCAGCAATTT